>Ga0307507_10000310_pt1 | contig 97865 bp, 14 predicted proteins | sample 7_EM_MG_FD_207223 | JGI IMG/M metagenome (GOLD analysis project Ga0307507, IMG submission 207223) | Populus trichocarpa ectomycorrhiza microbial communities from riparian zone in the Pacific Northwest, United States - 7_EM | ecosystem: Host-associated > Plants > Roots > Unclassified | place...
GAAATAATATATAACTATATAAACTAACTCTAACTGCTGCACCCCGAACCAAGCAGAAGCTTAAGCTTAATATATAAAAGTACTAGAAGAACTAGTATTCTACTATAAAAAGGATACTTAAAGAACCCGAACCTAAATCTAATACTAACTCCATATTTAATACTAAACCTAAACCTAAATAAGAAACCATATAAGAAACTAAGGATGATTTAAGCTCGCTTAACACCTTAGATATTTATATAATTAGAGCTACTCCGCTAGCACGACTTGCCAAGAAACCGGAATATATAATCTTTGTTGTTATAATGGCCAATATTAAGAAGGCCTTAGCACTAAAGAAGCATACTAACCCCGCCACAAAAGTACTAGTAAAATACCATAATTATCTAGATATATTCTTATAAAAGGAAGCCAACAAGCTACTGGAACGCCGTCTATATAATTATAAGATTATAGTTAAAGAAGGAAAACATCCTAGATTTAGACCCTTATACGGGATGTCCTAAAATAAACTCTAGGTACTATAGAAGTACTTAGACAAACATCTAGACAAAGGATTTATTAGAGCAAGTTCTTTACCTATAGCCGTACTAGTAATCTTTATTAAGAAACCTAGCAGCAGTCTACGCTTCTGCGTAGACTACTAAGCTCTTAACGCTATTACTATTAAGAACCGATACCTAATCCCATTAATCTAAGAGACACTAAACTAATTAAGTAAGGCTCGCTTCTATATAAAGCTTAATATTATCCACGTATTTAACCGCCTCCGTATCACAAAGGGAGATAAATGGCTTACGGCATTTCGTACTTAATACGGACTATTTAAACACTTGGTAATGCTATTTAGCCTTATAAACGCCCTAAGTTTATTCTAACACTTTATAAATAACACCCTACATCCATACCTAGACGTTTTTTATACTGCTTATATTAACGACATCTTAATATACAGTAATAGTCTAGCTAAATACCAAAAATATATTAAACTGGTCCTATAAGCCTTGCGCGGAGCTAGCCTATAATTAGATATAGATAAATGCGAGTTCTATAAAATAGAAGTCCTATACCTTAGACTTATTATTTCTATAGATGGCGTATAAATAGACTCCAAGAAAGTTAAAGTAATTATAAACTAGTAAGAACCTAAGAATATTGGGGACGTAAGGGCCTTTATAGGCTTCGCCAACTTCTACTAATGGTTTATTAATAACTTCTCCACCTTAGTTTTACTACTTATGGCCTTAACCTAAAAGGACAAAGCCTTTATCTTTAGTAAGGAATATAAGAAGGCCTTTACTTATTTAAAGGTTATATTTACCACTGCACCTATGCTTTAACACTTTAACCTAGACTAAATAAGTGTTATAGAAGCTAACTCGTCCGATTACATTACTAGAGGCATTCTATCTTAATATAATAAGGAAGGAGTATTGTACCCTATAGCATACTTTTTAAAACAACTAAGCCCAGCCGAATATAATTATGAGATCTACAATAAAGAATTGCTGGCTATTATTAGATGCTTTAAGTAATGGCAACTAGAACTAAAAGGAGCTAGATTCCTAATTAAGGTTCTTAGCGATTATAAGAACCTATAGTACTTTATAACTATAAAATAGCTAAGCCACCGTTAAGCCCGCTAGTTAGAATATCTGTCCCAATTCCAATTCTTAATTATGTACCGCCTAGGCGTTTAAGGTTAAAAACCTAATGCCCTAACTTAATGTTTATAAGACATAATAGTATAGAAAGAAGCGCGCGCCTACTGTAATTAAACTCTACTTTATCCTGAATTATTTAATCCCCTAGCTAAAGACCTTACAGTACACGTCCTTAAAATAACTAATTGATTAATTAAATAGATTATAATTAATAAATACCCAAATAATGAGTTTATCTAAGAGACACTTAAGCTAATTTAAGATGGCGTTAGACGCTCTAAAAAGATCTTTCTAAGTAAATGTAAAGCTCGTGGAGACTGCTTGTACTATTAGAACCACCTAGTTATCCCTAATTACAATAAACTTAAGCTTAAGCTCCTTAAATACGTACATAACCTACCAGTAGCCGGCCACCCAGGCTAAGGAAAAACCCTGGAACTACTCTAACGGGAGTACTACTAGCTAAATATGCATAATATGACACGAAGGTATATCTCTAGCTGCCATACCTACCAACGAGCTAAAGCTTTGCATAAGACGTACAATGGCTTTCTAAAGCCACTGCCTGTTCTGGACTAAAGATAGAAGGATATCTTAATTAACTTTATTGTTAATCTCCCCTTAAGTAAAGGCTGTATAAATATTATAGTAGTTATAGACCGACTATCCAAAATGAGACACTTAATCGCCTGTTCTAATATATTAACGCCTACTATTGCCTAACTGTTCCTAGATTATGTATAGAAACTCCACAGACTCCCTAAAACAATTATCTCTAATAGAGGTAGATAATTTGTCTCTGCGTTCTAGAAAGAACTAACTACCTAACTCCGCATTAAAGCACTATTGTCTACAGCATACTACCTAGAAATGGATGGTTAAATGGAATATATAAATGCTATAATGGAACAATATATTTGGATATACACGTCATATCTATAGGACGACTGGATGGACTGGCTTGTATTTGCTAAGTTTATAGCAAATAACTCCGTCTTGGAAACTATAAAGGTCTCCCTATTCCTAGCCAACTACGGCTAGCACCCGCAAATAGGTTTTAAACCCTTTAGTAATATTTCTCGCCTAGCTTATTAAGCCTTATAAGTTACAGAAGCAAACGAATTTATAAAGAAGATGGAAGAACTACAGGAGTTCCTTATTAATAAAATAATATGGGCCTAGTCTATCTATAAAGCTGTAGTAAATAAGAACCGAACCCTAGTACTAGTTTACCAAATTGGTGACTTTGTCTGGCTAGATGCAAGAAATCTAAATACGAAATAACCTACCAAGAAACTTAATTGGAAGAACGCCGGCCCTTATAAGGTTAAAAAAGTTGTCTTTTCTTATGCCTACCAACTAAAGCTCCCTAATACGGTTAAAATCCACCCTATATTCTATATGTCAGTCCTCTACCCTGCCGCCCCTGTATTGGACGCCCTGCCTGGACAGATCTAAGACCCTCCCCCACCAGTTAAAGTAGATAGCGAGGATGAGTGCCTTATTAAAAGAGTTAACAATATTAAGTGCAATAAATAGAAATGCAAATATATGTACCTTACAAAATAGAGAGGCTTTATTGAGCCCTTATAGGAACCCGTTAACTCTATAGGACTTATATAAGCCGTAGAAGACTTTTATAAACTCCACCTAGAACTACTATAGCCCTATCTTACAGAAGCTTGAGTTTAAAGGGGGGGTACTATTATAGGACACCTCTATAATACCTTACACACGTCTACCTATTTCCATCGTCTTAACCTTTATATTAACGACTTAGTTAATTAAAACACATAACGGCAATCTAAGGCAATTTGCTATTACGTGACGGCAATCTACGGCAGTTTGCTGTTCACCACTATATTCCGCCATATTCCACTAAGTTCCGCTAGGACTATAACCCAAAGCCTATTCTGCCCCGTGCACGTATTAACCAAGCAACTAAGTTAATAATATATACCCCTTTCCTTCTATTTCCTTACCTTCTTTCCTTACGCAACGTCTTGACCTTATTATACAGTTTATGTACATAGCTTAATAATATCTACTTCGCTATATATTATCACCGCTTGTGCTTACTCTGTAATAACAATTTAGAGATGTTAGGAATCTTTAAGGACGAAGATAAAGAGAAGGGAGATAGTGTTATAGACGCTTTAAGTATAATATTATAACTACTTAGAGAAGAGTTGGAGGAAGCTAGTTAGTTAATAAGAGTACGGTCTAGGATAGAACCCGTAGAACTATGTAATAAAGAGTGGTAAGCGAGTTACATAATATTGTACGCAGAGTACGTGGTATATAAACGAAATGTATATATAATACATATAATGCGTACCTTATATATAAGAGAGGATTTCTTAGGAGTATAGATGTGTATTTAAAGGACTATAGTCCCTACCTAGATAGTTCCTTCCTTATAGTGAATCTTAGAATACAATTAGAGTTAATCTGTTGGGTAACTACTCTACTAGTTATTACTGTTACGTTATTAACTTCTTGTTTACCTATATACCCAGCCCATTAATAAGTCTACCGTAGTATTTCCTATAAGGCTTTGTTACATACTAGCCGTCTTACTAAGATTGTAAAGTCGATAATAGTTTACGGCCCTTACGGCTTCTATAATCTATAAGCTCCCTATATAGCTGTATAAGGGCTAGGCTTTCTACTAAGCTGCTTAAAGCGGTACCCTAAGGCTTTTAACCCTACTACTATTGTTTATAAGGACGGCTATCTAGAATACCACTGTTATAATAATGGGCGGTTATTTACTATCCGCTTACTAGGGCCTATTAGAGCTATAGTTAAATTAGACAACCGCTAGGTTATTCTATACAGCCCGTATCTAACCATAAAATATTATATATATATAAATGTTAAGGTCTGCGCCTCTATACCGTGCTTCATCGCATAACGCCCGGGCCCGCGTGACGCCCACAAAACCAAAAATTGGCAACTTTTCAACACCCAATATCTCTACCAATATGGACCCTCTTGAGGCTGCGCTGGCATTATTGGAATCGCTAAGACCTAGAGAAAAACCTAACTACGCTATAACTGCAAGAAAGTTTGGTATTAATCGCTCTACGCTATTATGGCGTCATAAAGGCGTTTAGGGCACCCATGCCATGAAGTGTGAGAATTAATAACTACTTAACACAATACAAGAGAAGGAGCTTATATAATATATTAATAAGCTTTGCGCAAGAGGCCTACCACATATAAGATAAATAATACGAAATTTTATATTAGAAATAGGTGGTAAAGAACCTAGTAAGAACTAGGTTAATTAATTAATTAAGTAATATAACATTAATCTTATATCACAATAGACATCTGGTATAAACGCCTCTCACAAATGAGCTGATTTAGCCTTTAAATACTCACTATATTTTAAGCTCTTACGGCAAAAATTTAAGCAATACAATATCAATCCACGGCATATATATAATATGGATAAGAAGGGCTTTTTAATTAGTATACTATCTAAAATAAAGAGGATCTTCTCCCGACGTCAATATAAAGAGGGGGGTATTAAGCAGATTATATAGGATGGCAATCACAAGTGGATTACAACAATAGCTTATATCTACGCTAACGGAACTTCTTTTACACCTACGCTAATTTATTAAGCTGCTTCTGGCAATATACAAGATACCTAGTTATAGGATTTTAATCCTATAAAGCATAAGACCTTTTTCTTCTTATCTTTCTCTGGATAGACAAACAATTAAATAGGGCTATTATAGCTTAAATAGGTGTTTAATCGCAAGACAAAAGTAAAGGTATATTAATCTTATTAACTTCTAATACTAGATGGCCATGGATCGCATATTATAATGGAATTTATTAAGTTCTATAACAATAATAAGATCCTCCTAGCTATATATCCACCCCATTTAACCCATACGCTACAGCCTCTTAACATTTATATGTTCAAACCTCTCTTATCTGCGTACTCAGCTAAACTGGCCGACTTTATGGATAGATGCCAAGGACTATTATTAATTACAAAAAGAGACTTTTTCCGCATATTTAATAAGGCCTAGCAGACCTTATTTAAGTCTAAGACTATCCTTAAGGCCTTTAAAACGACTGGTTTATTACTATTTAATCCCCAGGTAATCCTTAATTAATTTAATGTTAATTAGAAGGACCGGCCATCTTTAAGTAAGAGTATAAGCTTAGTACTTAGTGCTTTAGATTAGAGGAAGATTAAACAACTTTTGCGTATAGCTGTTAATAATATATACAATAAAGAATCACGATAGCTTAGTTAGACAGTCTACTTAATCTTAGCACATTATACTCTCCTCCAGCATAAAATAAGCGCCTCAAGGAAGCTCTTATTAATAAGAAGCGCCGTTAGCAGCATAATAAGCCTCTCCTGCTTAAAGCGCCCCTAGAATATAATGGTGGTGCAGTCTTCTAGTCGCCAAATAAAGTTAAAGACGCGCGCGATCGTTAAGCTTAAAAAGAGGCCAACAAAAAGGCTCTACAGCTTTAAAAAGATGAAGAGACTAAGCGCAAGGAGGCTGAAAAGGCTGAAAAGGCGTATATACTAGAGGAGAGGAAGCGTATAAGGGCTACTATAAAGGAGATTCAATTGCAGGAGGAGCAGGTTAAGAAGGCTTAGCGCAAGGAGGCAAAGATCGCTCGGCAGGTTAATTAACAGCTAAAAAATAATCTTAAACAGGCCAAGAAATATAAGAAGAAGGTTATTATACCTATAGCTAGTAATTAGGAGGATGTTAATATTAATTTATTATCTATTAAAGATATAGGGCCTACACCAGGCAGGACCCAGTGTAGTAGGCAAATTAACCTCCCACAGAGGTATCGCATGTAGTTTATTATTGCCAATAGAGTCTCTAAGTTCTCCTAATTGCTACACCAAAAAATCTGATTAATTTATCATATATATGTGGCTGCAGAGCTTTAAAAGGTAATAGAGTTTTATCTGAAAATCGGGCGTCACGTGGGCCCGGGCGTTACGCGATGAAACACGGTATAGTCTATTAAGTATATTTATAAGTATATATATAAGGGGAATAACTATACTACTTTACGGCTTACCAACGGGGATAAGGTAAGCTAGTATTTATAGGGCTGTTATATTAGCCCCTTCAAGGCCATCTAGCAGCTATTTAAGTTTCCTATTTATAAGGAGTATCCCCCTATAATCTAGCTTGCGGTGTACCTTCTAGGTAAGCAGCCTATATACTTTTAGCCTAATTAGTCTACTAAGGAGATTTAGCAGCGCCTAGAGCTCTCTTACTCTATACTAACGGCCTTCTTTAAGTATAATGCAGAGTATAAAGATAGCCGTAACTAGCTATATTAGGACTTCCCTAAGCAGTATACCTTTATTTTAAAGTAATAGATATAGCGTCTACGTCAGCGAGGTAAGGTAATAGGCCGTATATATTACTGCAGTCCTATTATAGGCCAGAGGTTCTTCTAATAGCTGCTGCTGACTTCTATTTCCAGTCCTACTTTCTTTAAGAATATCTATACTATTACTGGTACCCTCTATCTAATCTTCTAGGCCGCTTATATAGCCTTAGGGCTATTAAAGAATAATTATAAGTAGATTAACTACTTAACAGAGGCCTATATTTTTGCCGTTAGCACCTAGCTACACTCCTTATTTATAACCGCTTTACTTTATAGCCCTATTATAGACCTAGTTACTTTATAGAACCGCTTTAAATAGTCTATCTATAATAATCTACCTTACTTTCTAGCCTAGCAACCTAATACTCCTGCTGTTAGTAAGGACAACACTATCTATCTTAATTACGGCCTATATCTTATCTATTAAATACTTATAAATTAGTAGAAGACGCTTATAGATTATAGCCTGCCCTAGTTCTAACGCTAGTAGGATATTATTATAGAGGGAAGTAACCTGCTTCTTGTAGTAGAGTTATAGTAATATAACTATATTAAGAAAAAACGCTGGTTTATTAAGCTATACTAGCAGCTAAATATAGACTAGGCAGCGTACTTTAATACTATTATTACCGCTATAGATATAGATCTATAGACCGCCTGCTTCTTCTTCTAGGGCCCTATAGGTACTAATAAAACGTTTCTCTATTACTACCTCTACTACTACTATCGCTTACGCGGTAAGATTATTCTTTATATAGCTTCTTCTAGTATTACAGCCCTTTTACTACCTAGGAGCTATACTACCTACTCCAGTTTTCAGATACCTATTAATCTACATAAAGAGTCTACTTATAATATCTCTAAACGCTTATATCTAGCTAAGCTTCTATAGTATACCTCTCTATTTATCTAGAATAAGGTGCTAATACAGCACTGCTACTGTTTTAAAGCTGTACACTATATACTTACAGATATCTATTCTAATAACTCTACCTTTAGCAGACTCCCTACTATTTTAGGCGGCGACTTTACTTAAATACTGCCTGTCATCCTATAGGGGAACCGCGCAGCTATTATAAGCAGGGTTATAAATCAATTAACGAGACTTTAATATTAAGTTAAGTTGGGTGCTAAGACTTAATTAATTCAACTAACTAAGAGTTCGCTGGCTTGGCAATTTAATTAATTTAGAAGCTCTAATTAAGTTAAGTTAATTAAAGAATATTAAAGCTTTAATATTATATAAAAAATATTACTAGAGTTTATATAGAGTAATACTCTAAACCTTATTATTCTTAGTCTTACCTACTAAAAATAGTTTACCTAAGTATTGCCTGTTGTTTACACCGTTATATTGCCGCCCAAGCCTTAGTAGGTAAGAGTCTTACTCCTAATTCTATAATATTAATTCTACTACTACTATAGCTCCTAACGTGTTAGATAATAGCTAAATAAATACCTTAGTCCTTTCTACTACTTATTTTAATCCTACTAAACCTACTAACCTCTAGGGCGCCTTAGATTACTATATAATTGGTATTACTAATATATTAACTACTAAATTTAAATTAAAAGATTATATAGGAATTAACTGGATATGCCTTCTTAGCTACTATATTCCTTATTTAATAATAGGCAAATATTATAGGCCTATATAGCAATATGGATAAAATATTAAGTATAGTAAAATAGGTAGGCAGTACTAGGTATATAAGCTCTACTATAAGAAGAAGGCTTATATATAATACCTATATCTAGATACTAGTACTATAAATTATTTTAGACATATACTAAACAAATATAATATTAGTAGCTCTACTATAGAGAAAGTAAAGTAAAGATAGTTAGTCTTTAAATAGCTACATATTTAAGCTAATAAGCTAGAGGATTAAGCCTAAATAAATACTATTATCTAAAGCCTCTATCTAAATTAATTTACTTAGCTTTTAATATAATAGGTTATATATAATAATATTCCATTTTATAAGCTTAAAAGCAGTATATTTTATAATCTTATAGGGTATACTAATTAAGCTATTCTAACTATATACCTCCTACCTTTTTATCTAATAATAAGAGAGTTAATACTTACTAAGTTTAATTAATATAAGAAAGTAATTATAGCTCTACTATATAGAGCGCTAGGCAAGATTTATCTATTATTTAATCTTTAGATATCTTATAATTATTTATTACTACTTAGTAAGCTTAACTCTAAGGCCTCTATTATATTAATTACTAACTACTATATAGGAATTATAGTTTACTTTATAGATACTATAAACTGATACTATTCCTTCCTTCTAGCCCTCCCTCTTTAAGAAGAGTGATATACTAGCGTTAATATAGTAGTAAATATTAAGAATATCCTCTCTAAGTTTAGAATTAGTAAGTAGTAGGTAGGCTACTTTATTATAGATAATATAGATAATAATAACACCTATATTAATAAGCTCTCTATAGAGTATAATTTTAATCTACTATATTATTAATCTAGTTGCTTATATACTACTTTTTAGCACAAATTTAAGCGCTCTAAATAAAAAAAAAAGAATAGGAATAAGATCCTATATTAGATACTAGCTTGGCAGAATATTAGGCCTATTGGTAAGCTTTATAATATTATCTTTTAGATATTTAACTCTAAGTAATGCCTTAAAAAGCTCTTTAAGCTTTAAGATCTATTAGTAAGCGATAACTTGTTATAAGCTAATACTAAGCTTCTTCTAATTAAGCTAGTAGAGATATACTAGAATTCTATAGAGTTAATAATTAAATATATAATAAAGCTCTAAGACCCTATTAATTATATTATTAGTAATAAAGTCCTTAAATAGATAATATACTAGGCTAAAGTTACTAAGAATAGTATAAAGGATCTACTTATAAAAGTTTATAAAGAGTATAATATTATTAAAAACTATCTAATAGGGGATAATTAGGCTATATTAACTAAATATCTAGCTATTTTAAAGCCTTTTTAGATTGTTATAATAATAATAATAATAATAATAATAATAATTCATTGCTTAACGTCCGATTCGGATCCCTACTGGGCCCACGCGGACTACTCCTTATATACATATAGGGAGAAAACTCTATATAAGAAAACCCCGTAATCCATCTCCCTACCTTTTAGGACCTGCCTGCATAGCGCCTATAAGGCGCCTGCAAGTTACCTATGGTGCTCTACTACCTTACTTTTTAACCTCCTTAGGAACCACTGCTGCCGTAACAAGCCTACAGACGCGCTAGTATCGCGAACTTAACTCTACTACTGTAGAGTTATTAGGGGGGGCCTAGTACTCGCCCCTTTGCCTTCTATTACCATTTTCTTTATAACCCGAAACTGGTCTAGTACATTTTAGCTAATAAGCCATTGGGTAACCGCCTTAAGACCTTTTTATATTAAGAGTAGTATATTATAGTTCTCTATACTAGCTACTAAGAGCATTACTTCTTAGTTGGTGTGTAAGGGGCATAATAGTATTACATGTTTTGGTGTCTGTCTTGGCCAGCCATATTTACATCTTAGGCTACCTACTAGGACACCTACCTAGTAGAGCCAGTCTTTTAGTCCTATTATTCCTGTTCTTAGGAGTATTGCTATTATATTTTCTGCCTTTATTGGGCCTTCTTAGAGCCCTTAGGTGTTTACCCCCTATAGCATTAACTATACTGCGGCCTAGGTTCCTCTTACCTAAGACAGCCTCTATACCTTTAACTCCCATACACCTCTCCAGTGTTGGTCCAACCAGTATTATATTGCGGTAGATGGTTTCCCAGTACTCTTTCGTGCTCTACTTTAGCTCCTTTCTCTCTCTTATTATTATCTTTGCTGGTTTCTTGCGTGTCTCCCTTCCTCCTCTATATAGGCCTGGGCCCTAACACAGCCAGGTAGTTATATAGTAGAATTTAGTATGCCTACTTATCCAGGCCTCTACCCTAGTTTTCTAGTAGCTTTCCCTTATCTAGGCCCAAGGGCCTAGGGCTTTCCATAGGCAGTTAGCTGCCACTACCACTCATACGGGGAATTTCACCATTCTCTTGGATATCTTATAGTAGGTTATTGGCCCAAGTACCAGTCCGCCCCCCAGCGGTCTGTATAAGAGTCTCTTCCTAGAGTTGGTACGCTTTCGCACGGCTTAGGAGCCTTCCATAGCCTCTAGTTTCACGCCTCTTTTCATTATTTCCGCTGGTACAGGCATAAGCTGCTATTTACAGGGGTCGCAACTCCTATCTTACGCGCCTACTGGCGTAATCCTATAAGGGCGTTATGGCTGCATCCTGTAGTATGGAAGCCTTGGGTACCTTCTACAGTTAAGGCCTAGACAAAACCTCTCCCGCCTAAGTAACTCCTGTTTGCTCCTTAAGTATATCTCACCAGCAAGCCGCCCTAGAGGCGAACGGTTCCGTCTATTAATATACCAACACGCGCATCCGTTCTCTCAAGCCACGTAGTAGTCTCTTCAGCCAGGATGTAATCCTGCCTGCCTACCAGGTGCACTAAGGGTCAGAGCCCAGCTAAGGGGTAAGGTCCTTAGAGCCAGCAGTGGCTACTATATACTACGCCCCGTGGGAGGCTAGTAGTAATATAGGGGCGTAACACCCTATATACTTCCGGTTCCCGTTTCGCGTTGCCTATAAGGGTCTCCCTATAACAGGCCAACCGTGTCTTACAGAATGGGGTTATAGACTAGGTCCCGCCAGGCGACCTACTTTACCCTATTCTACTAACCAAGCTTGTGTCCCCCCCTTTTATAAGCTGGCCTATGTCTCTAACTGTCAAGTCCTCGTCCAACTAGCCTATGTTTCCCCTATAGCCTCCCCCATATATATGCATTAGGTTGCGTGCACCATGCCTATTAAGACCCTCCTGTAAGTCGCCTGTAAGTCGACTATGGGTCGACTGTGAGTTGACTATAAGTCGACTGTGAGTTGAGCGCCATGGGGCCGTCAAAGCTGGCCTGTGTTTCCGCTGCCTAGAGCTTTGCCCGTGTTTCCACCTCGTTAAGCGGTCTGGTTGCCGTCGCGTCGCCGTCGCGTCGCCGTCGCGTCGCTGTCGCGTCGCTGTCGCTGTCGACCAGGTCGCGCGCACCACGCCTATTAAGACCCTCTTCTGAGATTAGATTGTTATAAAGTAACTAAAAGGACACCTAAAGGAAGGTCTATATAAATAACATAGGATTTCTATTATATACTAATTAATATAGGCAAATTTAGATCTCGATAGGAGGTTCTTCTTATATTTAAGTATCTACTTAATTAATTTAAGCGCTATAAAGTAGAGTATAAATACTACCTAAAGCCTTACTTCTACTATAATATTAATGCAGCTTAGCTAAAGCTAACTAAATATTATAAACTTACTAATTATTTACCTACTTATATTACTACTATAGTCCTTAATCTAGTATATAAATAAACTTTACTAATAAATACTAGATAGGTAAAGGCTAAGCTAGTTAGAAGGAAGCAGCTAAGTAAGCTATTTATAATCTATAGCTTAAGTATAAATATCTTCTAATTAAATTAACTACTAATAGTAAACCTCTTAAATAGTAGTATGTCTTTTTATCTAAAATTAATAACTACTTTATAGGCGGCTTTGCTCTGCCTATACCTATAAATAATTATAATAAGTATAATAAGTAGCTGGCCTAAGTAGGTTACTATAAGGATGCTTAATATACTAATCTAATTTTATATTAATAGGCTAAAGTAAATAGGACTTAATATTTATAACTTACTTATATAGCTCTTAATTTAATAACTACTCTACTAATATTATTAAACTTTAAATAAATATTTAGCCTTATTAGCTTACTCTTTACTGCTAGTTATATATAACTATAATCTAATATAATTAAAGCGCTAGGGTTATAGAATAGGGAAGGCGTTATTAATATAGTAGATAGGTAGTTAAAGCGGCTAGTAAAGGAAGAGACAATATTAATAAGTAGGAATGTAAGTTAACACTATATAAAGACTTGCGATAAACCTATATTAAGAGCCAGGCAACAGAAAGGATAGCAGGAAATAATTTAGATGTTACTAGGTAGGTTGTCCTATATTAACTCTATACTAAGAACTTATAATAGTTGCTAACTACTATACTAGTTAAACCTATTTAAACTAGTTACTAAAACTTTAATATTAATTTAATTATTATTATTTGTTCTATTTATTGCCCAATACGGTCCCTTTTCAGGTCTATATAGGCTACTGCCTTTCTATATAGGAAAAATCCCCTTAGGAGGGAAAAACCTAGGTGCTTTCTTTTAGCTAGTCTTTTGTGTCCCACCTTTACCTAGCTAGTATATTATTATATCTTTAGTCTACCTTATATACCATACTTCCTAGGTATATTAGAAGATCTAGGGGGAAGGAGTAGTAAGAGGGTCTAGTGATTCACTAGTATGCCACCTATAGCTAGGTAGGGGGTAGCTAGTCCTTAGGGGGCTAGAATGGGGCGTATCCTATAGTGTCCTCCTATTGGATCTTATATGCCGTTTAGAACTATTAGAGGATTCCTTATCCTATAAGCTATTTTACTGCTACTTATAGGCCCCTACTTATAGAGAGTATCTAGGTAGTATTATTTATACCTACACTAAGTAAGTAGCTAGTCTCTTACTAAGCGGTAGCTATAAAATAGTAGTATATAGTGTATAGACTAAGCCGGCTATCTATATATACATTAGGGTGTAGTATTTAGGATATAGATGCTTGCGAGCCATATATTTAGCCCTAAGACCTCTATCTATAGTAGGAAGTCGGCTATAACTTCTACTTTTATTAGTCCTTTATATAGGGGGAGAGTTAATATTAACTATAGGGTATTCCATATGGCTATATCTTATATTTTTGCTACTTCTTTCCATTATTGCTTCTATTTATTATTATTATTATTATTTGTTCTTAATTAACGTCTAATGCGGTCCCAATTAAGGTCTATATAGACTACCACCGTGATTTAGGTACAAAAAACCTCTAAGGCAAACGTGAGTAGTAATACAGGGTGTACCCCTCTAGGTAGCATGTCCGTACTACATTAACGGGAGGAAAAAAACCATTAGGTTGCTGCTCTGAGACCCCCGTATAAAGGTGTTCTAATTGCCTATCTTGCCCTATCTATCGCTTATACCATGCTTCCTTTTAAAGTTATAAATGCTATAAGATTAATGCAATCCTAATTGCTGTAGTCCTATCCTTCTATCCTATATATATGTATATACGTTGCCTATAGTCCTCCTACTTGCAGTATAATTTCCACTCTAAAGGAACAGCGGGATAATATATTCAGGTGTCTTGTCCTAGGGCCCCAACCTAGGTCCCCTACTTCTATCGCCTACATCCTAGCTAGCTTTAATTAAGATATAGAGGAAGATAAAATACCACGCGGGTAAGTCTAGGCCGTTAGGTAGAGTGGGGAATAAGAGGCTTATTACAGGCCTTCTACTTACGAGGTGTGTATAGTTCGATTGCGCATATAACGTAGTTATACCGTATAGGGGGAAGGGGTCGCCGGAGGTAGGTCGCCATAGTTAATAAGCTCGATACGTACGTCAAGACGTAGTAGCTATGTTTGTAAGTCTCCACTAGAGCTATTGCTTCTATTTAAGATCTGTCCATCTTATAATTAGTATAGTAGATCTCTATTTATGCTAGTAGCCTCCTATCCTCTATTACTATTATAGCGCTCTTTTAGTGTAGTGCTAGGTCTCTACCTAGTAGGCTAGTAATTCCTATATTTCCTTTTCTCTCTCTACTACTTATAGGTAGAGGGCTTCCTAGCTAATAAGCTTAGGTATATCTCCCCTTTATAGGGCCCTTACTCCTTATATATATCTTGTTCCTTATATATATTTTAGCATTTAGCGTATTTTTTCTTCTACTAAGTAGCCTTATACTATAACCGCTCTCTATATAGCGGTTATATTAATATATAGGTCTAGTAGTAGCACTACCGCTTTACATTCTAGTACAGCATGTAGTATTCTTCTATAGGCCCCTATAATTCTATATAGGCACTGGTTTTATAGCTTAGCTAATAGCGTTAGGGCACTTTTTGCTAGTACCTTGCCGCCTAGTCCTAGGCCCTAGATCTGGGAGCCGTATAGCATTATTAGACTTATAACTGCTGTATATAGCAGGCGTATATGTCTAAAAGAGGGTCCCCATATTAAGGCAGCAATTTATAATGCTGCCGAGAATGCAGCTGTTCCCCTATAGGTTACCTATATAATATACTTATTCTAGTTTAGTCTTAAGTCTACCTAGACCCCTAGGATCTTAAGGGTAGCTTCTAGTTTTACTTTGCAGCCCTAGATATTTACTATTAAGGCTAAGTATCACGGCACTGTCCTGACGCGTACTATCTCGTAATGTCTTATACTGTCTCATACTGTCTCGTACTGTTTCCTACTGTTAGCTAGCCCACCACTAGCGCCTTGGCGGCTGCCACTACTATTTATATACAATACCCCCTTTTACCTCCTTCTCCTCTTCATACCACAATATAGTTATTTAGCCTATTAACATTATAGCACTGTAACAGTTTATGGTATCTCCTCTTACGCCCTATTACGATCTTTATTTTCCCCAGTCCACTGTCTCTATTTTCCCAGTATAATCGCGACCCAACGCAACCAATAACACCATACCACAGTCCTAGACAATCTTAGTACAGTCCCAAACAATCTTAGTATTATCCTAAACAATCTTAGCATCACAGTCAGCCTTATAAATTTCAATTACCCTACCTAGATCTCCTAAAATAGGTAACCAGAATACCCCATTAGCGAACACACGCGAAGCGCTCGCCCGCCTCTTTAATACCTCCTATACTAACATTACCTAGGCAATTAGGAGTGGTCTGGAATACCCCAAGGACCTTAATATAGCAGGAATATTTCAGCACCTCTCTATATATACAACCTTTTTAACTAGCGTTAAGAGCGATCTCCAAACAGTCTATAATAAAGGCCAGACTATAAAGTCCTAACTTAAAAAAGCTTAGCAAAGAATTAACTCCCTTAAGACACTTAAACTATATATAAAGCAATATAAACAGTAAGCTTTGGTATATACTAAGACTATACAAAGCCTAAGCTCTTAGATCACTACACTTACCCAAACCATTACCAATAAGAACACCGCTACTAGCTCTCTTCCCCTAGCTAAGCCCTATAGAAAAAAGCGTAAAGCAAAAAACCCTACTCTATTTAATAGCAAGGGATCGCCAACTAAAAAGCAAGAAAAATTTAAAATATAGGAAATAAAGATCTAAGGCGTTTTCTATAGAGATATAAAGTGCTTTAAGACCCTAATAGACAAAGTCCTCTATATATTAGACATACTAATAGATAAGGCTTATAACTATATCAAGTATAGCCTTACTATGCTATATATACACCCAAACAACCTAAGTAAATAGGCCTTCTCTAACCAAGAGTCTATGTTTACGTATATAAAGAAGCACTATAAGACCATAGATATAACCCAAGCGGCTAAAAATAAATTAGATACCTTAAGCCAAGGTAAGCGCAATTACTAGTCCTAGAAAGCAGAGCTTAATAAGTTAATAATTAAAGCAAACAAAACCGAGGAACAAAAGGCAAATCTACTTAAAAAGAATATTTTGTCTAAGATAAAGGACTTAGCCCTTACCCTTAGCCGCAAAATTAATAATACTAACTATAAGGGTTAAAGTAAGCAAATAGACGTATTTACCTATAACCTATAGAACCACGCCTACTATACTAAGCTAAATACCGCTAAGCTAAGTACCGCTAGTGGCTATTAACCTACACTACCAAACAATAATACCTTAGCACTAGTACCATAGAATGACCTAATAAACTATTACAGTGCTGTAATGCAAGTAGGCTAAATAACTACATTGTGGTATGAAGAGGAGAAGAAGATGGAAAGGGGGTATTGTATATAAATAGTAGGGCCAGCCCACCAAGGCGCTAATGGTGGGCCAGCCAATAGTAGGAAACAGTACGAGACAGTATACAACAGGTCAGTGCTGTGACAGTACTCCCCTCCCCTAGAAGGTTTGGTCCCTAAACTAAACAAATAACTCTAAAAACAGGTAATGCGCGGGGGCTGGTTTTTGTCGCGAAGATATTAGTTCCGCTTACCGCCCTTAGCTAAGCTAATGGCGATTTTCTATCCCGGGGATAGAAAATCCTAATTGGTTAGTTTAGTGAATAAAGTCGGTAGAACTCTATACCGCCACTAGAATTAATCTGCGTGGCGTTTTACGGCGTTCCTTAGCAAGAATCTGGCCAATTAGACAACTTTAACCAGTGGTTAAAGTTCTATAATATTTTAACCACCACAAATTAATATCGTGGTTGGCTATAACCTTAGTGTAACTTTTCCTTATCTTATACCCAGTCTAGGGGTCTGGGCTTCTTAGGGTGTTGTTTATAGAACTTATATAGTGCGCGCTCGCACCCTTTTAGGGACTTCTTAGGTTCCTAAGTTTCTTTATTATAATACTTCCACTTAATATAATATGTTAGGCCATGCTCGTCCATTTATTTATTATGTATATTAAGAATCTTTTCAAATTCCTACTTGTCCGTAATATTGCCATTATTATCTCTTTTAGCTATCCTTCCTATAACATTATAACGTTCCTCTTTATTAATGCGTACTTAACTAGAGATCTCTTTAGGGAACTAAAGGCGGACTTTTAAAGTATAGAAAGACTTATTAACGCGGATATAGTCTAGGAGGTTAACTATAACTACTCCTCTATAAGTAGCTAGGACGGGCTAGGGTCTGTTTTAGTTATTATCCTACTTCCTCTTAGGCCGGTTAGTCTTTATGTTTTTAAGGCTAACTATAACCATATTATCCTTTTTAAATATTATACCTTTATCTTATTTTATATTAGCGTTATCTTTATAGCGTCGCTGGGAGATATAAGCTAGGGCTTTAAGCTAGGTTAAAATACGCTTAAAGCGGTTAGCAATAGTATCAGCTTATAGGTACTCCTTCTTTACATATATAGATAGGGCTGATGGCTAGGGGCCCGCTAGTTTAACGCCTAGACGTAGGTTATAGCTATAGTTAATAAAAAACGGTAAGATTTCTATAGTCTTATTAATCTAGTTATTTATAGCAAACTTAGTAAGGGGGAGCCAATCTACCTAGTTGTCTTAGGTAAAGCTCACAAAGGCACATAGGTACTTATTTATTGCTATATTAATAATCTCAGTTTGGCTATCTGTTTTAGGGTGCCATACGGAACTAGGGCTTAGGGTTACCTTTAGGCGCTAGTTTAGGCAACACCAAAAGTTAGAAACAAATAAAGAGCCTCTATTAAAAACAATAGTATTTAGAGCGCCGTGTAACTTATAGACAGTATAGATAAATGCTTTAATAAGCTCCTTAGTATCTAGGCCAGTAATAGAAATAAAGTGTCTTATCTTTATTAGGCGGTTAATAACGACAAAGATATATCTATATGTTTTGCCGTTATAAAGGCACTTAGGCAGGTCGACAACGTGGTTAATAGAGATATTAGTCTATAGGCGGACTAGTAGTTCTAGTAGTTTTAGGAAACCGGGCGGTGCTAAGCGTAGGGTCTTTATACGGAAGTAAAGAGTGCAGTCTTTTATAAAGGTAGCTATAAACTATAAAATACCTAGCTATTAATAGGTTTAATTAAGGAGGTCTAGCGTCTTAACGCAGCCTAAGTGGCCTACAGGACCTAAACTATGCGTACAGTGTACGACTTCTAGTTAGAGTTCAGGTAAATTAGGGATAAATACTCGATTCCTATAGTAGATTAGGCCGTTGATAATTAAACATTTAGATTTATTATAGCGGAGTAACTTCCTAATCTACTTAGGCTAGCGACGTGCTTTATAGCCTTCCCGTTTATATAGCGCAGCCAATATATCCCTAGCGAGTTTATTCTCCTTATAGGCATTCTTAATAAGCTCCTTAAGGGTTTTTTTCTTAGGCTCTAGGTCTATTACTATAATAAAGTCTTTAACGCTCTGGTCTTAGAATTTGCTTAGTAGCTCTTCTAGAATAGTAGGGTTGACTTTTTTTTATAGTAAGACAACGCGGTCTTAGTGTTATAGACATTTATTACCAGCATTAGCAAGTACTACACCTAGGAGACGGCTAAGAGCGTCTAGAATTATAGCTTTGGTGCTAGGCCTATAGGTAATAACAAAGTTAAACTAAAAGAGGAACTTAGCCTATCGGACTTAGTGCTAGTTTAGTTGTTTTGTTATTATAAAGGTCTGGAGGTTCTTGTGGTCTATAATAATCTTAAACGGTTACTTAGTTCTTTATAGTTTAGGGCGCCATTCTTCTAGTGCTTTTACAATTGCTAGGAGCTCCTTATTGTATATCTTATAGTTACATTCTAGGGCGGAGTGCTTGGCAGAGAAGAATATAACTGGCTTAAATTTACTATTTTTGCCAGCTTAGTAAAGCACTCCTCCTAAAGCCTAGTTCAAGGCGTCTGTCTCTACTATGGTTTTCTTTATATAGTTATAGTATGCTAGGACCGGTACTGTGGTAAACGCTGTCTTTAGTGTCTAAAAGGCTTATACTTAATTAGGGCCCTATAACTAATTAGTACTCTTCTTTAGTAGCCTAGTTATAGGTTCAATAACTACAGAGTAGCTTTAGATAAATTATTAGTAAAAGTTTACGAAGTTAAGAAATTGCTATAGTTCTTTAATTAATATTAGGTCCTTCTATTCCTATAAGGCCTGCACCTTTTTAGGGTCCATAGTTATGCCATTAGTTAAGATAATTAAGCCAAGATATTTTGTTTTAGTAGCATAAAACTTAGACTTATTAATATTAATCTACAGTCTGGCGTTGCTGAGTCTCTAGATAACTTTATTTATATATTTAGTATACTTAGTGCGTGTTTTAGAGAAGACAAGGACATTATTAAAGTAGGTAGTACAGTAGTTATTAAGGGCGTTGTGTAAAATATAGTTAATATAGTTTTAGAACATGGCGGGTATATTATAAAGACCAAATAGTGTAACTAATATCTTATAGAGTCCAAACCGGGTAATAAATACTATAAGCTATTTATAACCTTCCGTAATCCGGATCTGGTTAAATGTAGTAATTATGTTAAGCTTAGTAAAGTACTTAGCACTATAGAGTACATTAAGTGTCTTATAGATTAGTAGCAATAGGTACCAATTCTTAATAGTAACTATATTTAGGCCTTAGTAGTTATAGTAGATTTATATACTACTACCAGGTTTCACAGCAAGGAGAAATAGTATAGTGGCTAGTAAAGTTAATTTGCAAATAAAACCCTTATCCAGCATCTTGTTAATCTATTTCTTTACATAACTAAGTTTAGCGGGTAAGAGTGGTCTGTTCTTATAATATAGGGCCTGCTTTCTGGGCATAATCTCAATTTTATGGTCCTATAGTTGGTAAGGGGGCAGCTTATCTACATTCTTAGGGAGGAAGTATTTAATATATTCGCAAAACTCTTTTAGTAAGCATTATAGAATATCTTTACAGGTTAATCCTGGTTTGCCTTTTAGGAATTTCTTAATATTAGTGTTAACTATCTTTTAGCGTAGAAACTCAGGCTTAGTTTTTAGGTTTATCTTAAGGAAGTTATAAAAATAAGGGGGTAGCACTTTGCGGGCTTCCTTTATTATATAGTCGCCTTCCACTAGCCAGCGGAAAGATCTTTCTAATAGGTTTGGTACTTCTATTAGGCCTATAGGCAGCTCTTTAAACAGCTATTAGTGTTCTTTTTATTTAACTAGTTCTACTAGCTCCGCTATATAGATCCTTATCACCTTTATGTCTTTTTATTTACAGAACTGGGTAAAATTAACGGCATAAGTGCATCTAATATTGTTTAGGTTGGGGCGTATCTGGTTCTCCAGTGCTATGGCTAGGCTAGCACGGCTCGGTTGGCCTAGGGGGGCGGAAACAAGGCGGCAGCCCTACACAGTACGCGCAGGAGACAGGTATAAGGTTAGGCGTTATAGGGGGGAGGTCTTAATTGCTCTAGTTTCAGTCTTAGCTGTAACGTCTTTAGCTATTATATATACGGTCGTATATATGTATAGTAAATAACTTAAAGTTGGGTATCTTGTTAGCTAACCTAGGTTAAGTAGGTATATATAAGGGACTTATAATTCTGGCAGTGTTTGTTTTTTTAGGGATAGGGTAGTGGTCTAGTCTTCTAAAATCTCCGCTTCGTTTATTGCGTATATTAGGTCACTAGTGTTAGGCACCTCTTCTACTATTAGCTGATGGTATCTGAGCGTTAGCCTTATAATACGTCTGTATAGTACTACTCAGTCACAATCGGGAATGTGCCATGGGAGACAGTTGTAGGCACAGTAATTAGAGTTAAACTTAAGCTTTAAAGCGGGGAAGTCTACCCTTAGGTTATATTTTTTAAGCTAGGGCATTCCAAGAATTACTAGTATAGAAGGTAATAATTTTATAATATAGAAAAGCATAGATTCTATATAGTGGCCGATTATCATTTTTGCTGTAAAGTAGTGGGTAATAAAGCTGGATAGGAGTCCGTTAGCAAGGCGGAGTGGTTTTAGGACTAGGAGTCTTTTTATTATAATATTATGCTTTTTTATAAGCAAGTCTTCATCTGCAAATGCTAGTACTGTACTATTGGTGTTAATGAGGCTTACTGTTTTAATAAAAACTTATAGGAGTGGGTTGTATAGTAAGGAGAGGTAGGTCTAAATAAGGATAGCATTTCTATTATTGTTTACTGTTCTAAAGTTAAGTAGCAGTTGACTTAGAACAAAGTCTAACTAATCTAGTAGTATAGATTTAATCCTTTTATCCTCCTTTCTATATAGTTCTAACCCTTGGAGGCAACTTAGTCTAAAGGTTAGCCTTTTAATAACTAACTTATAGGGCTTGGCTGGTGGCTATAGTCTTAGCTAGTATATCCTAACATATTGGTCTCCAACAGTGTATATATACTAGAGGGTACTTTACTAATAATATAGCCGGTCTTATAATTGGTAGTGATATAGAGCACTTATCTATAGTTCGCGTATAGGACCATCGGCTGGGGCTGTATTGGGGAAGGCCATTATGGGGGCAGGTTTCTGTGTCCGAACTTACGTCCTCGTCCGTAGTTACCGTTTTAGTTGCCATTCCCTCTGCTAAAGAATCCGCCGCGGCTAGGAGGGGGTTGGCGCGGTAGCATTAGGAGGGGATTTAGGTTTATTCTAGGGTTATAAGCATCTTTCTAGTGGCCAGGTTAACCACATGCTATATAGAGTCTATTATCTATATAGTGTCTTTGGACGTTGTTAGGGAGGCTACTACTGCCACTACCAAATTTAACGGCGTTAAGGTCTATTAGGTCATTCTATAGTACTAGTACTGAGGTGTTGTTATTAGGTAATATAGGTTAATAGCCGCCAGCGGTACTTGGCTTAGCAGTATTTAGCTTTATATAGTGGGCATAGTTCTATAGGTTATAAGCAAATATGTCTATTTACTTACTCTAGCCTTTATAATTAGCATCGCCAATCTTATAGCTAAGGGTAAGGGCTAGGTCTTTTATCTTTAGTAAAATATTCTTTTTAAGCAAGTCTACTTTTTATTCCTTAGTCTTGTTTACTTTAATTATTAACTTATTAAGCTCTACTTTCCAGGACTAGTAGTTACGCTTGCCCTAGCTTAAGGTATCCAACTTATTTTTAGCCACTTAGGTTATATTAATAGTCTTATAGTGCTTTCTTATGTACACAAGCATAGACTCTCGGTCGGAGAAGGTCTATTTACTTAAGTTGTTTGGGTATATGTGTAGTATATTAAGGCTATGCTTAATATAGTTATAGGCCTTATCTGTCAGCATATCTAACATATAGAGGATTTTGTCCATTGGAGTCTTAAAGCACTTTATATCTCTTTAGAAAACGCCTTAGATCTTTATTTCCTATATCTTAAATTTTTCTTGTTTTTTAATTAGTGATCCCTTGCCATTAAATAGGGTTAGATCTTTTGCTTTACACTTTTTTCTATAGGGCTTAGTTAGAAGAGGGGAGCTAGTAGCTATATTCTTCTTAGCAATAGTCTGGGTAAGTATAGTAATCTAAGAGCTTAGACTTTATATAGTCTTAGTATATACAAGAGCTTATTATTCGTTTTGTTATACACGTGGTTTAAGTATCTTAAGGGAGTTAATTCTATGCTAAGCTTCTTTAAGTTAAGACTTTATAGTTCGGCCTTTGTTGTAGATAGCTTGGAGGCCATTCTTGACGCTAGTTAAAAAGGTTATATATATAGAAAGGTGCTAGAAGGTTCCTGCCATATTAAGGTTCTTAAGGTACTCTAGGCCATTCCTAATTACCCAGGTAATATGGGTATAGGAGGTATTAAAAAGGCAGGCGAGCGCTTCGCGTAGGTTTATTGACGGGGTATTATCTATATTATAGTTGCCCATTTTAAGAGATCTAGGTAAGGCAATTAAAATCTATAAGGCTGGCTATAATGCTGAGATTGTCTATAACTATACTAAAATTGTTTAAGATTATACTAAGATTATTTGGGACTGTGCTAGGGTTGTCTAGGACTGTGGTATAGTATTATTAGTCGCGCCAGGTCGCAATTACACTGGGAAAACAGAGACAGTATACTTAGGAAGAGGGAAAAAACAAAGGTCGCGATGGGGCGCAATTAGAGATACCATAAACTGTTACAGTGCTATAATACAAGTAGGCTAAATAACTACATTGTGGTATAAAGAGGAGAAGAAGATGGAAAGGGGGTATTATATATAAATAGTAGGGCCAGCCCGCCAAGGCGCTAATAGTGGGCCAGCCAACAGTAGGAAACAGTACGAGACAGTGTACAACAGGTCAGTGCCGTGACATAAACCTTAACGCCGTTAAATTTAGCAGCGGTAGCAGTAGCCTCCCTAATAACATCTAAAGACATTATATAGATAATAAACTCTGCCTGGTATATAGTTAACCTAGCTACTAGAAAGATGCTTATAACCTATTACGATAACAATGTATTATATGCGAACGCTAGATAAACAAGCATCAGATTTGTAGAATTAATAGCTATATATAGCTGTCGTAGAGACTTAAGAGGATTGCTAGAGAGCTCAATAAGAATGCAGCTGCGGGCGAACCTATATAGGGGCAATTAGGGCGGATAAACTATCTGCTAAACGATATTAAATAAGGAAAGGAAAGCTACGCGTCTAGCGTAGCGCGTGTCGCGGGCAGTCCCGTAACACAACCCTAAAATAAACCTAAATCCCCTTCTAATGCCACCACGCCAACCCCTTCCTAGCCGCGGCGGATTCTTTAGTAGAGGAATTAGTAACTAAAGCAACAACCATAAATAGGGACGTAGGTTTGGATATAGAGACCTACCCCTATAATTCCCTTCCCCAATATAGCCCTAGCTAATAGTCCTATATATAAACTACGGACAAGTGCTCCGTACTACTACTAACTATAAGACCGGCTATATCCTTAGCAAAGTACCCCCTAGTATATATATACTGTCAGAGACCAATATATTAGGATATACTAGCTAAGACTATAGTTACTAGCCAAGCCCTATAATCTAGTTATTAAAAGACTAACCCTTAGACTAAGTCGCCTTTAAGGATTAGAACTATATAGGGAGGAGAAAAAAAAGATTAAATCTATACTACTAGATTAGTTAAACCTTATTCTAAGCTAGCTGCCACTTAACCTTAGAATAGTAAATAATAATAGAAATACTATTTTTATTTAGACCTACTTCTCCTTACTACGCAACCCACTCCTATAAGTCTTTATTAAAACAGTAAGCCTTATTAATAGTAGTAGTATAGCACTAGCGTTTACAGACAAAGACTCGCTTATAAAAAAGTATAATATTATAACAAAAAAACTCCTAGTCCTAAAACCACTCCGCCTTACTAATAGACTCCTATCTAGCTTTATTACCCACTACTTTACAGTAAAAATAATAATCGGCCACTATATAGAATCTATACTCTTCTATGTTATAAAGTTATTACCCTTAATACTAGTAATTCTTAAAATACCCTAGCTTAAAAAGCATAACCTAAAACTAGACTTCCCCACTCTAGAGCTTAAGCTTAACTCTAATTACTATGCCTATAACTGTCTCCTATGGTATATTCCTAATTATAACCAAGTAATACCACGCGGATATATTGCACGGCTAATACTTAGATACTATTAGCTAATAGTAGAAAAGGTGCCTAATACTAGTAAGCCAATATATGCAGTAAATAAAGTAGAGATTCTGGAAGACTAGACTACTACCCTATTCCTAAAAAAATAAACACCGCTAGAACTATAAGTCCCCTATATATACCCACTTAACCTAGGTTAGCTAATAAAACACCTAACTTTAAGTTACCTACTATACGAATATGTAACCGCACGTATAATAGCTAAGGGTATTATAGCTAAGACCAAAACTAGAGCAATTAAGACCTCCCCCTTATAATACCTAACCTTATATCTATCTCCCCCGTGTACTATATAAGGCCACCGCCTTATTTCCGCCCCCCTGGGCTAACTAAGCCATGCTAGCTTAGCCATAGCACTAGAGAACTAGACACGCCCTAACCTAGACGACATTAAATATACTTATACCATTAATTTTACCCAGTTCTGTAAATAAAAAGGTATAAAGGTAATAAGGATCTATATAGCGGAGCTAGTAGAACTAGTTAAATAAGAAAAACACTAATAGCTGCTTAAGAAGCTACCTATAGGCCTAATAGAAGTACCAACCCTATTAGAAAGGTCTTTCCGCCGGCTAGTAGAAGGCAACTATATAATAGAGGAAGCCTATAAAGTACTACCCTTTTATTTTTATAACTTCCTTAAAATAAACCTAAAAACTAAGTCCAAGTTTCTACGCCGGAAGATAGTTAATACTAATATTAAGAAATTTCTAAAAGGCAAACTAGGATTAACCTATAAGGATATTTTATAACGCTTACTAAAAGAGCTTTATAAATATATTAAACACTTTCTCCCTAAAAACGTAGATAAGCTGCCCCCTTACTAACTATAGGACTATAAAATTAAGATTATACCAGGAAAGTAGGCCCTGTATTATAAAAACAGACCACTTTTACTTGCTAAACTTAGCTGTATAAAGAAGTGGATTAATAAGATACTAGATAAGGGTTTTATTTATAAATTAACCTTACTAGCTACCGCACTACTCCTCCTTGCAGCGAAACCTAGTGGTGGTATATAAATCTGCCATAACTACTAAGGCCTAAATATAGTTACTATTAAGAACTGATACCCACTGCCACTAGTTCGCGAGACACTTAACGCACTCTATAGTACTAAGTACTTTACTAAGCTTAATATAATTACTGCATTTAACTAGATCCGGATTACAAAAGGCTATAAGTAGCTTATAGTATTTATTACCCGGTTTGGACTCTATAAGATACTAGTTATACTATTTAGTCTCTATAACACGCCTACTATATTTTAAAACTATATTAACTATGTTTTAAACAACGTCCTTAATAACTACTGCACTGCGTATCTTAATAATATCCTTATCTTCTTAAAAACACGTGCTAAGCATATAAAATATATAAATAAAATTATCTAGAGACTTAGTAATACTAGACTCTAGATTAATATTAATAAGTTTAAGTTTTATGCTACCAAAATAAAATACCTTAGCTTAATTATCTTAACTAATGGCATAACTATAGACCCTAAGAAGGTGTAGGCCTTACAGAAATAGAAGGACCCGATATTAGTTAAGAAACTATAGCAATTTCTTAGCTTCGCGAACTTCTACTAATAATTTATTTAAGGCTATTCTAAGGTAGTTAAGCCTATAACTAGGCTACTAAAAAAGAGCATTAGCTGGTTATAGAGCCCTAATTAAGCACAGGCATTCTAGACCCTAAAAATAGCATTTACTATAGCACCAGTCCTAGCGTATTACGACTACACAAAGAAGACTATAATAGAGATAGACGCCTTAAACTAGGCTTTAGGTAGAGTGCTCTATTAAGCTAATAAAAGTAACAAGCTTAAGCCAACTGCATTCTTCTCTACTAAGTACTTAGCCCCTAAATATAACTATAAAATATATAATTAGGAGCTCCTGGCAATTGTTAAGGCACTAAAAAAATAGCGTCCCAAACTATAAGAAACTAAGCAGCTATTTAAAATTATTATAGACTATAAGAACCTCTAGACCTTTATAATAACGAAACAACTAAACTAGCGTTAAGTCTACTAAGCTAAGTTCCTTTCCTAATTTAATTTTATTATTACCTATAGGCCTAGCACTAAAGCCATAATCCCGGACGCTCTTAGCCGCCTCCTAGGCGTTATACCTGCTAATACTAATAATAAACGTCTACAATACCAAGACCGCGTTATCTTACTACTAAAGAAAATCAACCCTACTATCCTAGAAGAACTACTAAGCAAATCCTAAAACCAGAGCATTAAAGACTTTATTATAGTAATAAACCTAGAGCCTAAGAAAAAACCCCTTAAGGAGCTTATTAAGAATGCCTATAAAGAGAATAAACTTACTAGGAATATATTAACTGCGCTATATAAACAGGAAGACCGTAAAGCACGCTATTAGCCTAAGCAGATTAGGAAGCTGCTCCACTATAACAAATCTAAATATTTAATTATTAATGGCCTAATCTATTATAGGAATTAAGTATTTATCCCTAATTTACCTAAACTCTAACTAGAAGTTATACACTATATATACAGTTCGGGCCCTATAGGTCACCTAGGCCGCATTAAAATACTAGACCTCCTTAATTAAATATATTAGTAGCTAGGTATTTTATAGTTTACGGCTACCTTTATAAAAGACTACGCTCTCTGCTTCCGTATAAAGACCCTATATTTAGCACCGCCCGGTTTTCTAAAACTACTAGAACTACTAGTCCGCCTATAGACTAATATCTCTATTAACCACGTCGTTAACTTGCCTAAATACCTTTATAACGGCAAAACATATAGATATATCTTTGTTGTTATTAACCGCCTAATAAAGATAAGACACTTTATTCCTATTACTAGCCTAGATACTAAGGAGCTTATTAAAGCATTTATCTACACTGTCTATATATTATACAGCCCTCTAAATACCGTTATTTCTAATAGAGGCTTTTTATTTATTTCTAACTTCTAGTATTGCCTAAACTAGTGCCTAAAGGTAACCCTAAGCCCTAGCTCCGCATAGCACTATAAAACGGTTAGTTAAACCAAGATTATTAATACAGTAATAAATAAATACCTACGTGCCTTTATAAGCTTTACCTAAGATAACTAGGTAGATTAGCTCCCCTTTACCAAGTTTGCCATAAATAACTAGGTAAATAAGACCATGGGAATCTTACCGTTCTTTACCAACTATAGCTATAACCCACGTCTAGGCGTTAAACTAGTAGGCCCCCAGCCATTAGCCCTATCTATATATGCAAAGAAGGAGTACCTATAAGCTAATACTATCGCTAACCGCTTTAAGCGCATCTTAACCCAGCTTAAAGCCCTAGCTTATATCTCCCAGTAACAATATAAAGACAACGCTAATATAAAACAAGATAAAGGTATAATATTTAAAAAGGATAACATAGTTATAGTTAGCCTTAAAAACATAAAGACTAACCAGCCTAAGAGGAAGTAGAATAATAACTAGGACGGACCCTAGCCCGTCCTAGCTGCCTATAGAGGAGTAATTATAGTTAACCTCCCAGACTATATCCATGTTAATAAGTCTTTCTATACTTTAAAAGTCTGCCTCTAGTTTCCTAAAGAGATCTCTAGTTAAGCACGCATTAATAAAGAGGAATATTATAATATTACAGGCAGGATAGCTAAAAGGGATAATAACAGCAATATCACAGACAAGTAGGAATTTAAAAAGATCCTTAATATACATAATAAACAAATAGACGAGCATAGCTTAATATACTATATTAAATGGAAATATTATAATAAGAAAACCTAGGAACCCAAGAAATCCCTAAAAGGGTGCAAGCGCGCACTACTAAAGTTCTATAAACAACACCCTAAGAAGCCAGGACCCCCAGAGTAGGTATAAGATAAGGGAGAGCCACACTAAGGCCATAGCCAACTACAAAGATAATTTATGGTGGTTAAGATCTTATAGAACTTTAACCGCCGGTTAAAGTTAACTAATTAATTTTCCATGCCCGGCATAGAAAATCGCTATTGGCTCGATTAAGGGCGGTAAGCAGAAGTAACATTTTTGCAACAAAAATAAGTTACTTATTCGGTTTAGGGACTAAACCTTCTAGGGAGGAAAGTACTGTCACGGCACTGTCCTAACACGTACTGTCTCGTACTGTCTTATACTGTTTCCTACTATTAGCTGGCCCACCACTAGCGCCTTGGCGGCTGCCACTACTATTTGTGTACAATACCCCCTTTTACCTCCTTCTCCTCTTCATACCACAATGTAGTTATTCAGCCTATCAGCATTATAGCACTGTGACACTAAGTTACTACTTACCCTTCTTTCCCTTATAAAGTGGATAAGCTGGTATTTATCTAGTGCAAATTTGGCACTATATTGTTTTACCTATATAATACACCTATTATATACCTAGTTTAGCCTTATATAGTTCTCTACTACTATATTTCCCTATATAATTAGATTTATATTATCTATAAATCCTAGGGCTATTATATCCTAGCTATTATTATATATCTCTAGTAGTTTAGATATAAAAAAGAGGAATAGGACTAGTAATAGGGGTAAACCCTATAGGATACCTATAGGTATTAGTATTAATTTACTTTTATATCCCTTAATTACAATTTTTATAGTATACGCTATTAGGAAGGCTTAAACAAACTTAATTATCTAGTCTAGTAGGCCCTTATTTCTTAGGATCTATAAAAGTCTCTTATATAATATATTATTAAAGGCTCTATTTAGGTCTAAGCTTAGTATAGATATAGTATATCCTAGGTGGGCTTACTATATAGCTTAGACACTAGATGTAATTAGGGAGAGGGCTAAAAGGGTTAATTATTTCTTTCTTACACCTATTTATATCTATAGTAGCAGCTCCTATACTTCTACTACCACTTATATACGCTCTATAACTATCTTTTCTAGGAGCTTTCCTAGGGTGTTCTCTAGGGTAATTAGGCAGTAGCTTCCTAGAAGGGAGTAGATTTTCTTCTTTGCCTTTTATAGGATAACAATTATTATTATATTGCGAAAGTAATAAACGATATACAATTGCACTGAACAAATCTGCCAAACTATTTACCTCTATAGATATTACTATCCTTTAATATATACGGGACTCTCGTCTGCCGGATAGCTATAGGGAAGAGAATTTCTACCATACTTTCGCTCTTCCACTCTAATAATAATGTAAGTAAATTTCTCCATAAAGGACTCTAATTTTTACCATTGTTAAAAATGTCTAAATTAACCAAGGTCTCCCCATCCATCTCCTAAATATTATCTTTTCTGTCTATAAACGCGTTGTCTCCTAATCTACTACCAAGCTCTGCAAACTAATAGGTAATAGGGCTCCTCAGAACCGGGTCGTCCATACTATTAAGAGAGAGTGTTCTAGCATCTCTCTCTTTCGCCGTAAAATCGTACTCTAATGCAAGGTCAGTTTATAATTAGTAAAGACACATAAGAGTCTAACTATCTGCTCCCATTAACTCTAGTACTAGAGGATACTCTAGTAGAGCTAATTCGAGGCTTATAAGGGCTCTTAAAGCATTATCCTCTTTCTTCCACTTCTGTACTATAGTGATTCCCTCCATCGCTTGTCCTAGTCTCTCTATAGCAAGTTTCGCGCGTTTAACAACTTCATTATTTTCATTAAGCTTCCTCTTAATCATTTTAAGTTTACGCTGAGTTTGCAGCTAAAAGTCCTAAAACTATAACTTAGTTCTCAACTGCTTATCTTGTAGAGATATAATAGCGACACAATCTTTAACAAGCTCTTCTTTAAGCGTATAAATATAGAGACATATCTAATAGCAATATATGCCAGGTTCAACAATAGGTTTAGGAAGGCTCTAGGTATAATCTATATCGGCTACAACTTAAGTAAGGCAAACAGTGTTAATAAAGGGAAAATTTATAAAATCCTTGCTTATCTAAGACGAATGTAGCTAATCTACGCAAGTGACTCTTAAGTATGGGGAGCTTCTAAAGCAAAGAAATTCTAGTTTTTAATTAATTTTAAATAGAACTTTGCTATACGCAGCAGCTAATAGTAACCGATTTCTAATAATATTGCATTTATTTATGGGCTTAAATTAAAAAATAGATCACTTAATTGACGTGTCCAACTATGGCTTCCACTTAGCTAAAACCCTTGTAAAGATGCAGCTTAATCACCCCTAGCGTTTTAAATGCCATAGATTATACCTATTTGCCGCCAGAATCTAGGGTTAATATACCCCTTCCCTGCCTTATGGTCTTAGGCGCTTAAAATATATAATAATATACAAGTGGTATGCAACCTTATTTAGCAGCAGCGTAGACTACTAAGATAACCGCTAATATTATATTAAATGGTATTCCCTTCCAATCCTACTTACCAGCTAAAGCGACCTTTAAACTCGCTAATAGGATATATTTCAACCAAACTGTGTAACCAGTTGTAAAAAGCAATATTATTAGTCTTTACTTAAAGCGTTAGTAGCCCCTACTTATTCCTTGCTAACCTTCTAGTTTCGTTACTTAAGCTATAGCCTAGGTGTCTAAACCTTACACCCTCCGTTAGTAGGATACAGCGATATTGCTATAAAGAAGTGCTGGGAGTTTTGCCCTAGACTATATATTAGTTAGGGCTTTAAACTGCTAGAGGACTTATTTAAATATTATAATATAAGTTATTTTAACGGACTTTATTTTTTGCACTAAGGGGTTAAGGCAAGGTAGGGAACTTATTAATTTCCCTAGTATTATAGAAATAGAGGAGTAGCCCCTAAATAATTGATTCTGCTCCTATAGGGGCAAAAAGCTCTTATAGTAGCTTTATAGTGGGTTGCGAATACCAAGCCTAGCCCTTAAGCCCAACTATCCCGCCTGGGAAAGTAGTGTCTATAGGCTTATAGCCCGTATATGTTACATAATTAGGTGGTTATTAGTTAATATAGGATATACGCTAGTAGGGGAAAGAAGTCTATATAGGATATATACTAGTAGGGTAAAGAAGTCTATATGGGATATACGCCAGCAGGGGAAAGAAGTTTATACAGGATATACGCCAGTAGGGGAAAGAAGTCTATACGCTAAAATAAGCCGTGCGCTACGAATTTCCGTATAGGCGAGTGGACTATGCAGGCTCTAAGCCTATAAGGGGCGCGAATATATTAGCGCGACTGCTAATGTGGGAAATAAGCCCGTAAGGGAACAAGCTTATATGCTAAAAAAGCTATATACGATAAGAGCCTCTGCGGGAAACCGCCTATTAATTCGCTTAACCGATAACCGGAAACTTAATCCCAGAAACGTTAAAACGGAAAACCGACCTTAGCTAAAGTCTAAAACTAGGTAAAGATTAGTAAAGCGGAAATCGGAAACCTAAGATTATATTTTAGGCAAATAAAACGCTATTACTTTTTAGGGTTTTTTTTTAAAAACGACGTATGAAACTTGTCGCTTTCTACATTTATATAAATAGCACTATAGCTACAGGATCTACTATATATGGTTTAAAATAGACATAACTAACTTATTATAGCATAAAGATAGTCTTAATAGTAAAGGCAAGTACTATAGGAAAGTAAGATTAATATACTTACTAAATAAACCATAGTTGTACACTCTTTGCGCATGGAAATTTAGAAGCTTTATAATATAGAGTAATAGCATCACGACCATATTATAAAAAGCTTAGATGCGATTAAAAGACAGCTATATTTTAGCCGAGAACTAAAAGATAAAGGCAACGGAGAAAGTACTTCCATTAATGGTAATAGTTATACCTTTTAATAGTCTTCTATATCTAACCAATTATATAGTATTGGAACCCTTAATAGAGGGTAAGACGATTTTCAAGTTACTTGTAAAAGGGATTAGCAGATACGTTTTTTAAGCCCTAATTTAAGAAGCTTCTTTAAAAGAAAAGGGTAGTAATTAGAAAACCATTCTAGTAAGTATAGGCATAAAGCAGGTGCTAAGAAAGTACTAATAGTAGATATATGAAAATAAAAACGACTTAGACACTATAAAGAAGAAGCTGTTTCTGTATAAAGGGCCCTATAGACCTAGCATACCAGACAAGTTCCCATATAATAGATCCTACAGACTTGAAGAATAGGAGAAATTCCCATAAGAGAAGCCCCACGAATTTAGCGACAAGTAGAAGTCCTATTATACTTCCTCCTAACCCTTTTCTACCACACTAGTAGAGGTATACAATCCTACTTAGCAGATTGTAATAGATGGAATAAGCACTAAAGAGTATACACTGGACATTATTCTTTAACTCTTTAATATATAAATCTATAAGCCTACCAACCTTAAACACTACTAGTACTTGCTTAGGATATAAGTGTTTAAGCTTAGAAAGAAACTTATAGAGTTTAGGGTTATTATTATATATTAGTTGTCCTTTATTAGTAATACAGTAAATAAAATCTTCTGCCCGTGTTAAGAGACCTAAGAGATTATTATAAATTATATAGAGCTTGGAAGAGGTCAAGCTAAGAGAGATAAAAGCGTGGATTTTAGAACGTAGACAGACCAATAGGCGTTTTATAGGCGTTCTATAGTTTCTTATTAAATTTCTACTTTATTCTTTTATATAGCATTACACTTATAGAGTCTTACCTACTAAATTATGCCAAATCCCAAGTTCTCCATCGTTACTCGATAATCCGTCATCGTCACTCCGGCTCAGTTTATCAATGTTGGTAGTATTAGTTCGCCCTTCCACTAGGTTACTCTAGCGCAATCTATTAATAGTCCGCAGCTTATCACTATTATTCCAAACCACTATCTCTTTATTACTATTCTTATCACTATCCTCTTCCTATCCTTAATTATCATTACCAAAGAAATTAATGGTAGGTTAATTACTAGGTGTGAAATATATAAACTTAGGATAGCTAGGGTATCTAGGGTATATATAGATCGTCTCCTAAGCTCTTCCTGCAGGCCTATAAGAATTATTAGTAATTCAATTTAGGTTTATCTAAGGTATTATACATAATAGGACTTATTTAACGAGCATAGAAAAGAACTATATTTTAGTAAAGCTTAATATCTAAAGAAAAGGTAGCTTAATCTAAGGATATTTAAAGGTAAGGCGAACGCCACCTTTATAATATTTCCTCTACTACTTAGCTAAGCTAAGACCAAGTTTAGAAAGGTAGGTCAATATTGCCTAAATAAGGCGAAGTATATTAGCAGCCCCTTTACCCTAAAGCTAGCGCATAATATCTATTGGCTATAATTACTCCTTACTTAGTATACTATCTGTGCCTAAAAGCATAGGCTACTAGACTAAATCTAATAGTGGCTATTTAAATTAAAGGAGGCATTGCTAGGGGTAATTATTGGCTAGGCTATTACTAAATATAAATACCCAACTAAAACATATTACATTAATGCGGAAGAATTAACGCACTAGTCTTTGGCTATAAGCAGTACTTAGCTATTATTGCTTATTAGATTATAAATAGTCTCAATACTCTAGCTATTGTTAGTATTTATATAAAAAAGCTTATATAAACGCCGTACACTTTAACGGCTAAAGAAGTTTGCATAAATTTGTCAACTAGGGTTGTGTAAGTTACTTTAAGATTAATATTTCTGCCTAAATCCGTATAATATAGGTGAAAGCAATACCGCCTTCTAAGCGCTATACTACGGTTTCTAAGGTATATAGTATAAGTAAGGAGTTAGGAGATAAAGCTATGGCGTATTTAGTCACCTTTAAGATAACTAAGAGGAAGTTTAGAAATATAGTTTCTACTCTATCTAGAACTAGACAAGGCGCTCTATATACTAGTATTTAGGGATAGCCCTAATAGTTAATTATTGTTTAAAGTTGATAATCCGGCTAAGCTAAGTTTTAAGCTTAGAATTAAACAGGGGACTTATTTAATATTATAAGAAGGGGCTTAGCCACTATATGCCCGTAGAGGTATTAGCCCCCTAAATACCTAAAAGCTATAGGCAGTAAAGAGATTATCCTATAACTATTAGTGTAACTTAGTGTTACGGCAAAGCAGCTTACATAGTTTAATATTTTTAAATTAGAGCTGTACTTCTAGCGTTAGTCCCATAAGGATATAAAGGGCGCTATTGCGTAGTTTTTTTGCTCTACAGTACTCACAATTCTTAATTCTTTTATACTGGCCTTAAGCTCTTACTAGCCATGCTTTCTCTAGTTAAGAACTACTTATAGCCGTCCAATTCCAAACAGGTAGGAATTTCTCACCTAATAATAGGCTTATCTAAACCCGTAAACATAGTCGCTAGTATTAAGTATATTTCTCCAATGCCTCCTAGTAAGATAGCCGGATAATTATAGATCTTTTAATTATATTAACGGCTAAGCAGGTAATAATAAAGCTCACTTTATAGATGTTTCTAATAATAGCTCAAATTATAAAAGCGAAAACGAATAGCCTACTAGATTCCTTAGAAGACCAAACTAAATTTTAAAAGACGTAAACAAAAACAGTATACTTAAATACTGGGTGGAGTAAAAGCCTGGGTTAATAAGCATTAAAGCTATAAAGAGCAATAAGAATTTAAGATATTGCTTGGTTTACATTATAAATAGAGTAGCAGTTTTGTGCTAAAAGCCTAATAAGGAGCCTATAATAAACCTAATATTCTATAAACTTCGATCTTATTTTAAAAGGAACCTTAGTAAGTTTATAAGGCATATTATAAAGTTCTAAGAGCTTAAAGAGGCACTTAGGAAGAAAGATAGAAAATCACTTATAGCTTTGGTATATAAGAGTGAAATATAAAAGAGACTTAGGCTAACCCTACGAAACGCCATTAATAAAAGTAGCAAAAAGGAGATTAATGGCGAATCTTTAAACATAAAAGAGAAGTAGAGATCGCTCCTACATATATAGTGTATGGTGGGCTTAGGCCTAAATGATTTAGGAACAGAACTTTCTCCTATAGTACTTTAACAGTTTCTAAACAATTACTAAGTATTTCTAGTTACTGCTAGGCAATTTAATTATTTCCTATATATAATATGTTTTAGTCTTATTTAGCCCACTGTTCCTTAGGAATATCTTATTATTACTAATTTACTTACAGCCGTCTCTTTTGGCTGGAATCCAATATTGAAAATATATATATCTTGCTAGTATAAGCATACCGCCTTCCTCACTACGCTTTTAAAAGTGGGAGTCCCACAAACTATAGCAATATTAGTAGAGGAGAAACCCCATAAATAGGCATACTTACTAGAGATTGCCATATTACCAGCCTCTGCTAACTATTTATTTTTAATATACTAGGGCAGATCTAACGATCTATCCGTCCTAAATAAGCGATTACGCGCTAGCGGCGATACCATCTAAAGGTTAGCTATTAACCCTTACATTACGTTCGGAACAAAAAGAGTGACGGTAAAAATCCCCTAGCTATCTATTTTAAGTAAAAGACGTAGACACTGGCTAGCCTAGGCTTCTTAATCTATTAAGAAAGGTTAGAAGTAACCTAGGTAAAGTATTAAAGTTTTACCTAATATCTCTAAGAACTATACTAATAAAAGTCTATATATGCGAGCGCTACAATCTTTATAAGCTTTAAGGAGGTACTTAGCTAAGAGTAAATAAGCGGCTTCCAACTCTACTTATAATAAAAAGAACTTTATTAAACTTATCTAAACTCTATATTTAACTATACGGGCCATTAATAATTGCAGATAACTGGCTTGGCATTATTATTAGTGCATTACTAAAACCTTTACACCTTTATATTAAGAGGGTAATAGTGGTAGAGTATTTGAGGGGGTATTTGAAATTAAGGGGATATTTGAAATGGCTCGTGTATATGACTCACCGCCGAGCTCTGATTGGTCAGAATAATGATTCTGCCACCAACACTGAAAATCAAAATTTAACTCGATGCTTCTACCTCTCTATATAGCCTTAATTTATACACACCCCATGCCTCCTATACGCCATAAGCGTTCCAAGGAGGTAGTTATACAGGAAGCTATTACTGGCCACCAATCCGGGCACTATAGGACCCCCTTAAGCGCTGCGGTAGCTTATGAGATCCATCCCAACACTATTCTCTTATGCATTAATGGAGCACGTCAATCTTATTAAGATGCACATTAATTCTAGCAGAAATTAAGCCCCTAATCCAAGGCCGCAATTGAAAGATACTGTATAACGCTTATTTAGCATTACTTTCCTCTTAAGAAGGCTGGGATCCATGAGATTGCCCTTGGTGTATATAAAAACCAGCTACAAGATGCTGGCCTAGATGTAAGCCAGACATACCTTGGTGTAAGATAAGTAGATATGTACTTAAAGCGCTATTAATCCTTTAAAGTTCGATATACTCGCTATCTTAAAATAGAGAGAGCTACGGCAGATAACGATTTACAAGTATATAAGAGGTTCTTTAATAAGTTAGAGGCCACTTATATAAAATATTATATAGAGGCACCTAATTGCTGGAATATAAATGAAATAGGATATTAAATGGGGTACGCCTATGCCTCTAAGAAAGTTGTTATGCGTGGATCCTCTATACAACCCATTACGCCAAGTAATCGAGAGTAGACAAGCGAGATTGCATCTATTAATGCTGTTGGCGGATCAATTCCTTCTTATTTTATCTTTAAAGGGAAGGTTATTATAACCTATATAGCCTAAAAAGCTCTTAATTCAGTACCAGACTATAAAATAGCAGTTTTTAAGAACGGCTGAAGCGACCAGAGCCATGCATCTTATTAGATAAGACATTTTGATATATATACCCGCTGAGAGAATTATTGGGAGGATATTCGTGAAGAATGAGAGGCTGCCGGCGAGCCCTCCGGCTAGAGGCTTCTGCTTATAGATGGCCATATCTCTCACCTCTCCTTAGACTTTATTCAATACTGTAAGCATATAAGGATAATTCCTTTCTGCCTACCTCCGCATTCTATACATTATCTACAGCCTCTAGATCGGTGCCTCTTTGGCGTGCTTAAAAAGGCCTATTCTAATAAGATTGATGAGTATATTTTAAGGGGAATTATAGGAATTATATGTGGCTACTTCCTAGAAATATATGGGCAGATTTGTAAGAGAGTATATACTCTAGAGTATATTAAAAAGTTGTTTGAGGCTGCTGGAATCTACCCTCTTAATACTAAGAGAATATTAGGTAAACTACGCAGTGCTTAGGCTGCTAAGAGACCTACTACTCCTATGCTAAATCCAGCAGAGCCTCTATAGCTCCTTTTATCGCCAATGCATCCTAGAATGTCCTCTATAGCAAGCGACAGAATACGGTACCGAGCGACCATTTCTCACCCCTTTGTAACACCAGAAATTCAAGAGTCAGCCACTAGGAAGCTCCTAGCCACTATATAGGTCTAATTAGAGGAAATTAGGCTCCTTTAAGAGCGTAATAAGGAGCTGGCTATGGCTAGTGTAAAGGCTAAGAAGAAGAAGGCAGCACGGAACTTGGTTATTATAAAATCACACCATATTTCTACCTCTGAGATTAGACGAATTCTAGCTGCTAAGGCTGCTATAGAACTTAAGAAATAAGAAGCTAAGGAGCTTTATAAGAGCCAGAAGCAGATTAAATGAGAGCTTAATAAGGCCGAGAGGGAGGCTCTTAAGAGGAGGAAGGAAGTACGTAGTGTCAGACGCTGAGCAGGCTAATGGAAATGACATATATGATACTCTATGAGGAAGAATCTCAGGGGCTCGAAGGCCCTGAGAAGATATCTACAGAATGGCCCGCGCGCTGTCACGTGACACGTCGCTGAGCTCAAAGAGACTGCCCCAAGTAGCCCCCCCTACTAACACGTAGTAATAAGGCTCACCTACGGAAAGTAAAGGACAAATTTATTAAGGAGATGAACGCATTAAAAAGGGCCTACAAGGCGGCAGAGAAGAAGCTAGATCTAGCTATTAGAAAGTACCAGCAAAATCCTACTGTAGCTTTAAACCAGGAAATCGAACAGCTTAAGTAGGCGTTAGATGAGGCTTCTATTCTGTTTATATTAAGGAAAGAGAGAGCGGATGAGGCTATTGCTGAGTGGGAGGCTTCGCGCGATCTATTACTATTACTCTCTTAGCGTACGTAATAGGAGGCAATTAACGTTGATGAGGACGAGCTAGATAAGGAGGAATATGATGAGGAATACAATAAGGAATATAATGAAGAAGAAGAGCTTAATCAGTATATAGAGGGTGCAATTTGAATGCTGCCTGATGGACGCGCCGTACAAAAAATAGGCGAGAGGGGCATTCTTATGTATTCTGAGCGCTCCTGAGGCCTTAATACTATGCTACAACAATAATAATTAAGTGCATGTGGTAGAATGCTGTTTGTATACGATTTTCCGTGTAAGCGGCACTCTCCGTCACTTTTGGTGTTCCTACGTATGAGCCATTTCAAATACCCCCTTAAATACTCTATTGGCCTTATTAGAGTCTTATAAATACTATACAATTAAGTATAAATAAGTGTAAAAAAATCCACTAGAGTAGTAAACAATGCCTAGCAATATAAGATATACATATTTCCTAGGCGTGACTTTCTATAGTTTTTTAAGAGTAATTAACACCTATGTGGCCTATATAGAGTCTAACCAATATAGAAAACTTTTTATAGTAACTTTATTAGCTAGACCGGAGCTATAGTTTTAAAAGTATAAACGGATAAGCCAGATTATATAATAAATAAGCTATAATATAGAGCTAATTAAGAGATATATTACTAGTAGTGTCTTCCTTAACCTAATATAAGCCTATAATATACCTATAAGCGTAATTATAGAGACTAAGTGTAATTTAAGGAATACTTTATATGTATAGCGCTGGAGATATAATACAGACAGTCTACTAAATAATGCGATAATGGAAATAAGGTAGTATTCTTTTAGTATAGGAGTAAGTGTGGTATAGAGTGACAAACTAATATTTCCTAAGTGAAACTAGGAACTACTAAGAAGTTAATAAAACTATATATAAGACCTTAAATTATGCAAACGCGGCCTATCTAGCGGTGAAGTAGGCCGTATTGGCTTAGATTTAGATAAAGGACTTTATTACCAATTAGACTAGACCTGCTACTAAGATATAGCGAGACTATATTAATAACAAAAAGAGAGCCACAACGTTTCGCTAACTTAGCGCGGCCTGAAATTCTAAGAGTGTAGATAATAATATTCGCTGTAATATAAAGAAGAATAAGAATCGCTATAAGTACGCTTATATTAGAGCTTTCTTTTTAGCGCTTAATAACTAACGTATAATTAAGTCTTTTATAAAGAAAAGAGAAGATCAACTTGTGGGTGGGCGCATTAATTAGCTATAAGAGCTTCTATAGAGTAAATGCTCTAAATACAGCTCTAAGGGAGATAAGGAAGATTGTAATTATTTATATAGTGGTGTTCTATAATATTGAACTTCCTAAGCAAGATGTATATTATATATCAGTCTAGATATATACTTTACTTACATAATTTAGCCTATATAGATGGGTTTAAAATATATAAAGACGGATTCCAAAATCTAGAAACCGTTTTTAAGGAAAGCAGGGTTTGCAAATTAGCAATTTGTGTAATAGGACTAGCCCAGTTACAGTAGGAATGTCTTGGTGAAACACTTAATAGATAACTGTATAAAACTGTTCGTAACTATTTGTAACTATCTATAACTATCTATAACTGTTTATAATTGTCTGCCGTAATCCACTATTTTCCACTAAGTTCCGCCAAATTAATTAAATTCCACCAAATTCCACCAACGTAATGGAATTTGGTTAAAACTTGTTAAAATCCGCATGGGCTTATGCCCATGCGTCTACTGTTAAGACCCCGAATATTTAGTTATAAGTTTCCTATATTCCTTTCTCTTCTTTACGCAATATCTTATACTCTGCAAGAGCTATATACCCATAGATTTAGATAGAATTTATATTATTCCTTTAAATCTTCCCTAAAGCCTCTTCGCGCCCTTATATTACGTTACGTTAAAACAACTACTATTAAAATGGCAAACGAACCCAAATCCCTTTTAATAACCATAAGTATTATAACCCTAGTCAGGGAATAGTTAACTATAATATAATAGTCCTTTATAGAAGCCTTAGCTCAGTAGCGAGCTGCACTAAAAGCCTAACACTAGCAATTAATGGAAGCACTCCGCGAAGAACTCTATAATATTAAGGCACCTATATTATAGACCTCGATAATAACACCTATAAACGAGATTAATATAATGGTATCTAAACCTAGCCTATTAAATAAGAAAACAGAACTAGTAATAGTAGCTTAACCCATATATATAACAAACCAAATACCTATTACAAAATCTAAAAAGCTCCCTAATCCTCCAATGTTTAATAGAAACTAAAATAACCTACAGCCCTTTATAACCAAGCTCCGTCTTAAACTCTTAATAAACTATAACTAATACCCCACTAAAGCTAGCAAAATTAGCTATAGAATGTCTTATTTAAGCAAGGACGCTGTACAAACTATAGATCCATTCTTCCATAACAGCACCTTTATTAATTTTAAAATCTTTATCTCCCTACTAGAATAAATATATAATAACGCTAGCCGCGAACATATAGCTATTACTAAACTTAAAAACCTATAATAATGGAACCGAGAATTTACCAGCTTCTTTTTAGAATTTTTAGGCCTTATTAGTGAACTGGATTGGAATAAAGCCGCTAAAGTCACTGCTCTTTAATAAGCTATTTTGGATAAGATTAGAGCCTAGTTAGTAGGTAGGGAACTGCTAAAAGACCTGCCTAAATTCGCTATAATATGTTAACAAATTAACGAGGACCTTTAATATAACAAATAGATTTGTTCTCTAAAGCCAACTACGCCTTATGTTTAAAACTCTATGAAACCAATATATACCCTAAAACGCGATCCCTCTCCGAACCCAAAAAGTCCTATATACAACCCTATGGACCTTAATACTACTTAATCTTATGCACCCTTGGGAACCAATAAATAAAGAACTTAAGCTATAAATGGAGAATGCTTTAGATGTGGTAAAAAAGGTTATATTTAAAGGAATTGCCAAACTTACCCTTTTAAAAAGGTCCGCTGTAGTTCCTCCTAGATATTAAATTGCACTTATTCTTTAAGACGTACTCATTCCTTAACTTATACTTATTCTATAAATTATACCCGGTCGTTATAAAGCATCTTACCTTTAGTTAACTTAGAAAACGAATCGTCCTAGGGCCAAGTCGCGCCTTAGGATAAGAAGTGGAAGAGTATAAGTGTCTAGGCTCTTTCAGCGCTAATACACAACACGACTTCCTTAATATACTTAGCGAAATTTAAACACTTAGAAAATGGAAGGAGGTATAAATACTAATAGACAGCGGAGCTACTAGCATAGGCTTTATTAACACAAACTACACAAAAACTTAACGCCTAAATTTAAAGAAACTTAATAAGCCCTAAGGCTTATAAGGCTTTAATGGCAAGCCCTTAATATATAGCAACCTAACGCACTACGCTCTTGTAAAGATACGGATAGGCAAACACCTTAAATATATTTCCTTATTTATGACACCCCTAAAGCATTATAAGGTAATACTTGGATATAGATAGCTAAAATAACATAACCCTTTAATTAGCTAGGTTAAAGAAATACTAAAGTTCCGCACAACCTACTGCCAAAGTTATTGCTTAAAACACTACCTGCCCTATAAATATGTATAATATTATTCAAATTCAATATAATATAAACTGCCCCTACCATAGACCCTAAGCCAAAATAATAAGGCTATAACTGCTAATTATAGTAAAGAATGCGAAGATGTTACGTCAAAACCTCTTAAAATTCATATAATACAAGCCGCACCTTTTATTTTATTAGCACGAAAACGAGACTATAAAATCTTTGCTGTAACTATAGAAGATATTAAGAAAGCATTAGAACCAAAGTAATATATTAACCCTTAACCTCTTATGCTTAAAGAGTACTATAATCTAATTAATAAGTTTAAGAAAAGATTTACAGACTAACTACCCCTATATTAGGATGCACACGATTTTAAGATAGAACTTAAACCTAGTATAATACTAAAGTTCGGTCTGCTATACGGTATATCACAAGAAGAACTGCTTATAATGTAATAGTACCTTAATAAGCATCTAGAAAAAGAATTTATTCGCCCTAGTTAATCTCTATTCGCATTACCTATACTATTTATTAAAAAGCTAGGAGGAGGCTTAAGATTCTATGTTGATTATTAAGCTCTAAACGCAATTATGGTTTAAAACTGATATCCTATTCCCTTAATTTAAGAAACGCTTAACTGTTTATTAAAGGCACGGTACTTTACAAAGCTTAATATAGTCGCTGCCTTTAACCGAATCCGTGTCCGTGAAGGAGACGAAAAGTATATAGCTTTTCGTATATAATGGGGACTCTTTAAATACCTAGTAATGCCATTTGGTGTAAAGAATGGTCCTAGTACATTTTAGCAATACGTTAACAATACGCTTTAAGAATTCCTTAATATATTTGTTACCGCGTATATTAATAATATCTTAATCTACTTGTCTTTGCTTTCTAAACACTAGAAGCACATCCAAATGGTCCTTAAATACCTGCGAGATACAGGTTTACAATACGATATTAAGAAATACAAGTTCTACGCATCCGAAGTTACGTACTTAGGCCTAATTATATCCCGCGACGGAATTAAAATAGACCCTAAGAAGGTCGCTGCAATTATAAACTAGGAAAGCCCTAGTAATATATAAGACATTTAAGGATTTCTAGGATTCACAAATTTCTATTATTAATTTATTAATTAGTTCTTAAAAATTGCCTAACCATTAGTAAACCTAACAAGGAAGAATACAAAATTTAAATAAACTGCTAGATACGAATAAGCTTTTAATAACTTAAAACAACGTTTTATAACCGCTCCAATTCTTATCCACTTTAACCCTAACCTTAAATATATTATTAAAACAGACTTGTCTAATTATGCCCTAGGGGGAGTGTTATCGCAATATAATAAGAACGGTGAGCTGCGCCTAGTAGCCTTTCTCTCCTAAAAGCTTGCCCCTGCCGAATTAAACTATAAAATATACAACAAAGAACTGCTTGTAATTGTTAAATGTTTTAAACAGTGGCGCCCTAAGCTTAAAGGATTGTTGTTCCTAATACGTGTGTTAACGGACTATAAGAACCTACAGTACTTTATAACTATAAAGTAATTAACACAGCGCTGGATTTATTCGGCCGAATACCTCTTATAATTTAATTTTAAGATTATATACCAACTGGGTAAACTTAATTAGAAGCCTAATACATTAATATAACAATTATAAGACCTACCTGCAAACTCGTTAGACAAACGGATTATAAATTAATTACGGATCTTACTGCCCCCTAAACGCTTTAAAAAACTACGCCCTATATTCCTAGATATGGAACTTAAAAGAAATAAATTAGAAATTAATAAATGGGAAATAGAAATTAATAAGCTAATGGAATACAAATATAAGAACAGTATATGGATAATTAATATAATAAAAGCAATTTAAACAGGAAAACAATAGCATAAGGATATTACACTCGCCAAATGCAAAATTTGAAATAATTAATTGTACTATTAATAGAAGATAGTAGTTCCGAATTCCAAACCTTTATAATTTAAGATACTCAAATTCGTATATGACTCCCCTATGGCAGGACATCCTGGCCATATAAAGACTTATAAGATTGTTTAACAAGCATATTACTGGCCTATAATACATAATTATATACAAAAATATGTTTAAGCATACAGAATATGCGTGCGTGGAAAGACCTCTTATATAAAGAAGCAAGAAGTACTTTAACCGCTACCAGTTCTAATATAAAGATAGTATAACATCTTAATTAACTTTATAATTAACTTGCCTAGCAGTAACAGGTTTATAAACATTATAGTAATAGTTAACCGTCTTATAAAAATGCGATATATAATTCCTATGGACTTAATTAATATAATATTAGTAGCTGAATGTTTTGTTAAGCATGTCTTTAAGCTATATAGACTTCCTAATATAATAATATCCAACCATAGAAGCCAGTTTGTTTCAGACTTCTAGTAAGCTTTATATACACAATTAAGTATTTAAATATAACTCTTAACTGTATTTTATTTAGAGATAGATGGCCAAACTAAAATTGCAAATACAATTATGGAATAATACTTATAAATATACTGCTCTTACCTATAAGACAACTGGGAAAAATGGCTGCCTTTAGCTAAGTTTACCACGAATAATATAATAAACATATTAATAGGCGCAACGCTATTTTACGCGACCTACAGACAAGACCCTTAACTTAGATTTAAACCATAACTTAAAATTAACACAACAGGACCCACAATTAAACGGATTTAGTTAATTAATGCGCATAACTTCACTAATTAAATAAAGCAGTTAACGGAACTATTATAAAGTGAATTAACATACGCTTAAACGTTATAGGAATAGTATGCGAATAAAGGACGAGCTCCCATATAAGACTTTAAGGAAGGTAATATAGCCTACCTAAATACACGAAACTTAAAGACTTAACGGCCCCTAAAGAAACTTAATTGGAAGTTTATAGGCCTATACTAAATTAAAAAGAAACTAAGCCCATACGCCTATAAGCTTAAACTGCTAACTGAGATAAAAATACACCTAACGTTTTATATAAGCTTGTTGCAACCTTTAAAAGATAATCCTATAACTTATAAAGTGCTGCCGCCACCTCCTATAATTGTTAACAATAGTAACAGTTCTTACTTTATTAACTTAATTAATAATATATAATAGAAACTATAATCTAAATAATTTAAACTTCTTATTAAGTGGGAAGGATATAAAACATAAACCTAGGAAACCTATAACCAGATTAAGGCTGACGCGTCTACCTTAGTAAAAGAATTCTATAAAGACCACCCTTTGCGGCCTACTCTAGCTGGATGGATATAATATAAAGGTAAACAATTACCACCTAACATAAAGACATAAAATATAATAGCAGGAAACTCGAAATGGAAAAGAACTTAAAATATATTATAACGCTTATAACGTAATAAGTTATAAATTCTTAACTAAATTAAATTGTTTTGGACCTTTGGCTAAAAAAGGGGGGTACTGTAACGGGACTAGCCTAGTTATAGTAGGAATGTCTCGGTAAAACACTCGATAGATAACTATATAAAACTATTCGTAACTGTTTATAACTGTCTATAACTATCTATAACTATCCGCAATTGTCCGCCATAATCTACTGTTTTCCACTAAGTTCCGCTAACTTAATTAAATTCTACCAAATTCTACTAATATAATAGAATTTGGTTAAAACTTATTAAAATCCACGTGGGCTTATGCCCACGCGTTTGCTGCTAAGACCCTAAATATTTAGTTATAAGTTTCCTATATTCCTTTCTCTTCTTTACGCAACGCCTTGTACTCTGCAAGAGCTATATACCCATAGATTTAGATAGAATTTATATTGTTCCTTCGAATCTTCCCCGAAGCCTCTTCGTGCCCTTATAATTTGCGATTTGCAATTTTATGGTCCTTAATCTATAATCGCGAATCGCAAATCGGCAATTTGTAAGCAATTATAAATCTAGTATCCGAGATCCCTAATCCCTAATCCTTAAAATCCAATACTTAACTTTCTTAGCCCCAATTTGCTATCGACATATATCTGGCTTAGCTTTTTTTTCTTAGCATGTATATCTTCTAACTAGCCGCTTATTAGTTTAACGCTAAAGTCTTAGCATTAATTCCTTTTAATACGCGCAAATAAAGGGCCCATGTCTAAAATACGCCACTTAGGCGCATCTAGCCGTCTATTATCTCACTTCTTTCTTATTAGCATTAGGAGAAAATAAGTATAATAAGTAGGAAAGTATTGCTAATATACATAAGCCTTTTAGCAGGTAAATTTGTTAGTATACGTATTAAGAGCTCGTACCTAATAGTTAGTATAAGCTAATAGGCAGCAAGAGTATAATTAAAATCTTAATTAAGTGCCGTAGCTAATTAGAGTAAAAGTTTAAAAGCTATAAAGTTGGTGTTTATTAGACACGGTTTCTATAGAGGAATAATTAACTCTTAGATACTATCTATAGGCCCTTTAACTGGTCCTTATATATGCGGGCTATAATATATCCCCCAACCCTATAATCAAATCTATAAGACTAAAATATTGGTCTTAAAAAGCTTAGTATTGGTAGTAAAAGTTGAATTTAGCTATATATAAATGTTTACTATTCTTCTTATAGGCTTATCCGCTAACTTTATATTAACTTATTAACATTTAACCACTACTAAGATTTAAGTTTTATATATTTTTTTCTCTCTACCCTTAGCCGTTCCCGCCACAATGTCTATAGTGCATAAAAAATTTTAATACCGTAAAGAAGGAATTAATAGGAAGTGCTATAAGCTTATAAGAAGAGTCTCTAACACTAGACCTGCCCTTATTATTAAAAGAAATAGAGTTAAGTATATTTTCTATTTATACCCTAATAATAACTGGCCTAAATCTATAGAAGAGATAGCTAGTTTCCTTTAAGTTTTTACTAGAATATATCTTACTAACCAAAATATATAGTAATGCTGTAATCTACGGAACTACTACCTAGCTAACTACTAAACTGTTAATAAGTTTTAAAAAGCTAGAGGGCTCCTTACTAGAGATATAATAGTAGCCTACCTAGTAATGACAACGTTATAAACCCAGACCTCCTTTGATCCAACTTTTGACGGTAGTTATATTGGCTTTAATAGGCTTAGTGGAGGCATTTAAACTCCTAGGTTTACTAAGAATATACTTAACTAACCCCTTAATAACTTTCCTATTAGCTCTTATAATAGGGGCAATAATATAGCAAGAGATAACTAGGATTTTGACTAGGAACTAAATAAAGACTTCTTAGATAATAATAATGACAATATGGACTTTCCCTATCTTGCGCCTATTAGAAAAGAGGATAAGCAATTCTAAGATATGTCTAACTAGCTACTATTTATCGGCTCTGCCCTTTAACTAGGTCCCTAATGGTTTACCTATAGAACTAAAAAGAGGCATTGCGCTGCTTTAGCTAGCTAAAACCCATATTAGAGTACCTAAGCTTAAATAACCGGGATAATCCAGAATATGGTTATATAGTAACAGGCAAGTCCACCTAGTTTAAATAGGTCTTTCTCTAGTAGGTCACATCCCACTAGCAGAGTTATTAAAAATGCGTAGTGTAGTAGCTACTTACCTAGCTATAACCTAAATAGAATGCCTACTAAGTCTGTATTACTAATACGGTATATAAATAAGGGATTAAACAGAACCCAGTTGTTTAACTCGCTTTAGATAGTACTACCACCTCTAACCTTTAAACCCAGCTCTTATACCTAACGGTTTTATTTTAAATAATAGATAGTTACATATAATTAAGTAGGGTCTTTAGTATATTTATATTGTGCTAATTTATTAAAATTAAACTATTGTAATTTAAAATTAGATATCTATAACCTGCAAATATTTATTAGGTTCTGGGCGACTATTATAATATTTTAATATTAGAATTCTGTATTATTTTAGGGATAGCTAAGAAGTAGGCGGTTTTTTTTTATTTAGATAATCTAATTATTATTACTAGGTTAGCTATCTGCTTTTGTACTCTACAATCTTTTATTGTAATACTATTTTATATTTATTTCCTATTTATAATTTATCGTCGTCTTTAATATTAAGTAAATATAGCCGTCCTTTGTTCTGGTTTCTACCAATACTAATATTACCGTTTAGGTCATTAAGCTCCGTTAATGGTTCTAAAGTATTATATATAATATCGCCCTTAGGTACTGGTGGTAGTGGCGACTCTTACGGCTTTTTAGTTTTAAGTATAACCCTATCTTTTAGAGCCTTGTTCTGCCTTTTATTAATATTAATATTGGTCTAACTTTCCTAAATAGCGCTTTTGTTACTAGTAGTAGTAGACGCCGTAGGCGCCTTACTAACTTGGAAATCTAAGTCCTTTACTAAGTTCTTCGGACCTAATTCCCACTCTATCTGCCCTAATAAAGGCCTAATCTCCCAATCTAGGAATATTACCTTCCGTTCTTTCCTATGGTCCCACTTATTAACGACCTCCTCTATATCCTTATTTATATTTCTTGCAAGCGCCAAGTGATGTTTCTTTGCTATTTTGGTAATACTATTTGCAAACGTCCCTATATCTGCCGATTCCCCAAAATAGTAACCACCATTCTTAAGGCAGAGATTCTTAAGATTTATAGTTTAGGTCTTAGGCGTAACTAGCTAAAGAATACCAAAGCGGCTAGTATATATATCTCCTACGCATTCTGTGCACTATTGCACAAATTTGGCTATATATTTCTTATTCTTTGGAATATCTATTTAATAGCACCTAAAACCGTAAACGAGTCGAATTAAGAAAATTAAGATATACTTACCGCCCCTAGACTTTATCTGCCTAATCTCTCTAATATCTATAAGCTGGGCAGCAGCGCTCTCTCTCTATAGTAAACCAGATTTACGTATAACGTTATCCTTAGTTTCTTTAGTGACGGTGTAATATTGCTAGGTTCTTTTCTGACTAGCTTATACTCCTAAAGCGCGGCCCATAGCTTTGAGAGTTTTCTAATATGTAGTAGCTTGAAGTTCTTCCTTCTAGTATGCAAGGTTATTAATTATTTAAGCCTCTTTGTCCTTTAGCTGGGCTTGGGTTTTCTCAAGTTTAGATTTAAGGTTAATGGTTTTATATTGCAATATTTTCGCTTCCTTGGCACTTGTCTCCGCCTTAAGGTTAGGATTTAGCAGTTAAACTATTTGGTTACAAAGTTGCTATACTTTAGTCTGCAGCTGGGCTAGCCTATTCATTAATTAAGCAATCTGTTTATCTTTAGTATGGTCCCATACAGTTGATAAATTAACCTAAACTTCTCTATCTAGGGATTGAATAATAGTTTAAACACTAAAATTCTGCATTTATACTTTTCTTGTTTAAAGCTTAGATATTAATTTATCTTTTTCTCTTTTCTAGGCTATAAGTTAGGCTTATAGTCCGCCATTTTCTGCTTTAAAATTTGCTCTAAATTGATATATTTTAGCCTCTAGCTAGGCTTGCATATTCGTTAATAGAGTAATCTGTTTATCTTTAGCACGGTCCAATTTAGTTAATAAATTAACTTAAACTTCTATATCCTGGGATTAAATGGTTTAGACACTTGCTTTGTTTTTTTAGAGCTTAGAGGTTAATTTGTCTTTTTCCGCCCCCTAGGTTGCTAGCTAGACCTATAGCTTAAAATTTTCTGCTTTAAAGAATGTAGTCTGCTTAATATATCCCACTATTAATTGTCTCTACTTTACTAATTCTGCGTTTAGACCTTCTTTATATCTTATTATTAACTCTATCTTTTTCTCTAGGAGGAAAATAGTCTCTTATAGGTTTGGCGCACTAACATCTTTATTAAAGTGATGACTTATAAAATCATTAATATTGTTAGAATTTTCAAGTTCATTAATCCGAATTTGCTAATTTTGAATTTTTATCTCCGCTTCTCCCAATTTGGCCTTCTTTTGTTAGGCATCTTATACTACGTTTTAATAGAGTCTTTTAAGATCTTTAACCTTGTTTTATGGCTACTAATTCTTATTTCTCTCTATAGTTAACTCCTGTTTATACTGTCTTCTTATATCTCCCTTGGAATTTCTCTCTTCCTATAACTCTCTTTTTAGGCTTTTAATCTCAGCATATAAGTAGCGCTTAACATCCTTAAGCCGTTCCACTTTTTGCTTCTCTTGGGCTGACAAGTCTCCTTATAATATAGCTGGAGGAGCTCTAGGGATATAGTTGGCGTTAATATGCCTATAGAATAAAGTCAACGTTTCTAGGAAATCGAACTTCGAATTATTAGTAAGTATTTAGATTTTAATATCCAACGCCTTACCTATTAGGCGCTACTTTTAAGAAAGCTATAATATAAGTTACGCTTAATATAAAACGAGGTTATTTTAGTGCCTTAAATATAGTCTGTAAAGAAGATTAATAGAGCGAATAAGGAGGGCTAATCCTTAATATAATTATCCTTAAAAGGCAAGCTACAGTAATAATCGCTAAGTAGTTTTACCTTCGAAGTGAACTAAGGAAGCTGTCGTTCTCCATAGAAATGCTTTATTAACTTTAGCACTTGCGTAACCTAAGATATAGGTCTATTAATATTATCCCTATAACCAGGCTTTACTTACTTAAAAAAATAGACGGTAAATTCTCTATTAGGATCCTGTTTCTACAGTTTAAGGGCTTAATCTATACAAAAACCTAGAATTATAGTAAGATTTCCTAGTTTATGCTAAACAGCTGGATTTGGCTCTTTAATAACGGGTTTTTATTTGCCTAGCTCCTTTTTAAGGGCCATAGATGTTATCTTGGGAAAATGACGTATATAAAATGCCTATAGTGTAATGTAACCCAACCATCTATCCTCCTTAAATATTGTTAGGAATAGTGGTGTTATCTAGTCTTCTAGATATTTAATATTAAGATTTCTAAGACAAAAATAGATAGCTATAAAGCTACGCCAGATGGTATGTTTTTGTTTAAAGCCTAGGAGTTATTTAAAGATAGTACAGTAAGGTTTAAGATACTTTAAATTTTTGAAATAACTATATAGAGTAGGAATTAAGTAAAAAACTAATAAAATATTCTTAAGAAGCGCATCTCTCTTATAGGAGTCTATAATGATAGGAAATATTATTTTTATTTATATCTAACTTTTAATAGAAATCCGGTCTCTTTTAGAGATAATAGGTATATAAAGCTCCAGTTTCTATACTATAAGGGTATTAATAGCAGAATATAAGATATTTAAAGTTTTATGGGGTAGAATAGTTTTACGGCCTAGAATTTAATTCCAGATAATTAAAATATACTTAAGATAATTGAGGATCTCCTAAATATGTATAAGTAAGAGCATACTTATATAGTTTAGAAGTATACCTTGTTATACTTTAAACCTAAAAAACAATATAGAGTGCCTAGCTAAATTAAGTAAAAGAGTTCCGGTATATTATTAAGTGCATAAAATGTATCTTAAAAATGCTTATTCTTTAACAGCTGCCGTAAATCTTTCTCTTTCGTGGCCGTGAGCTAACTCCGCTATCGGTTCTCTAATTTACTACCGTTTTTTTAACAATAATATAAGATCTTATAAAATATTTCTCTATTTAAGAAGGGCTGCTCGTTTCTAAAGGCCTTTATAATATTTATTAAAGCGTTTAAAGAGAGTTCTAGAAATTGCGTTAAATATTTAAGGGGATATAAATATTAAAACTTATATTTAGAGTAAAGCTTAACAGTCCACTATTAATTATTTAGATTTAGAACTTGCTTAGCAGTATAGATACGGTATAATCCATTAAGGCAATTAACTTGGGCTATAAGAAGGTAGGGAATCTTTATGGTATCCTCCTTCTAATAAATTGTATTCTTATTAATACTAGAGATCCTAAGAGTATCCACAAGTGCATTATTATCTATAATAGCCTTAATAAAATGTTCCTTAGTTAATCGGTTATAACTAGTTCTCTTAAAAACATTTTTTAGGATTATGACCTTTTTTTTAGACAGCCCATGATAATATTTACGCGCTAAAGGATGCTTAAAATTGAGTGCTTTAAGGTCAACCTTTGCAACCCCTCTAAAACACTGCGCTTTAATAGCTGCGAAGTCTTTGCCTGGCGTATCTATTACTATTACCTCTTTTTTTAAGTGTAGTATGAGCTGCAAAAAATCTTAAGGGTAGTTATGATGTAAGCCTAGTTTATAGAAGATTGGAAGAGGGCGAAATGTTACCCGCCCCTAAAAACCCGCGTATATTCAAAAGTAGAAAAGATTTAGGATTTAGGATCTTGGAATTCGGTTTCTTAAATCTATATTTTGATTTTTTCTAATCTGGTATTGCTAAACTAGATTCCAAATTCGTTTTCTAGAAAATTAACTAAGCACCGCCTCTAATAGTATGTAAATTCTCTTATATTCGAGGCGTAGTTTATTAGACTATGCTAAGGAAGCGGTTATAGAGAGCAACTTATACGCTAGAATATAAGACAACTAGTTAACGATTTGTTAAGCTAAGCGCTTGTAAATCCCCTGGCCCTTATTAATAGTCGCTACTAGCAGAGCACTGACTTATTCCTATTAGAATAATATAAATACTAGAACCTATCTCTATTTTAGTGTATATATCCTACTATACCTTTCTTATATTATCGTTATCGCAATAAAGCATCTTTAAGACTAAGAGTATGGTAAAAGAGCATCTTATATCACATCTTATAACCAAATCCTATGCGTATTAGGCAATAGGTTAAACATCTATAGAGCATCCTAGTAATACCTATAAGGATACGGGCTTATTGAAACTAGAAGACTCTAATTATAATCCTAAGTCTAGCTCCGAAGAGGAAACTAGTATTCTAAAGGATGCCGTAGAGCTCTATACGCGCCAATTAAAAAAGAATGTAAATAAGCCAAAGCTAAAGGAGAGGTTTAACTGTATAGTTAAGGGGTGCAAGTCCAATTTTTCTAGGTAGTTATCCCTCTTAAGATATATCTAGGATATAGTGAAGGTGGAATCGCTAAGTATAGCCTATATTACCTACCTCTGCTAGTTAAAAACCAAACCCTATAAATCCTATAGAGAGGACTTTAAAGACCTAAAGCTACTTAATTAATACTATAGAGTAAAACACCTAGATCTATAGAAGGAATTAATAGGAATAAAGCCTTGGCTAGCAAAGCCTTAACTAGCAAAGCCTTAACTAGCAAAGGCTTAGTTATTAAAATGTATATGCCTAAAACAATTTAGCCTTTTATTTACTAATATTACCTTGCCAATTAGTAACACCTGGTCCATCCTTATCCTTGATTTAGTAAAAGTGTCATCTAAGCCTATTAACCACCTTAGATGGTTGCGCTACTTATACTAGCGATTAAGCCTATAATATCGCTCCGCAAGAGCTCTGCGACCTAGCCTTAATACTATATAGCAGTTATTATAATTAACTAATAATTCTTGATTATACTTAAGGCGGCTAGAGCGTAAATAGTCTTGATATAGTTACTTAAGTTACGAAACGCCCAAAATATAATAATAATTATAAGTAGATTATTAATATATAATATGTTATAGCTAACCTAACAGTACTCTATAAATCCTTGCTAATTTAAGATGCCTAGACCTAGAAATACTTAAATCTAAAAGTATTAAATATACCTGCTTTTCTAACGGATAGTTAATCTACCGCTTACCTAGGGGGACTTAGTTAAGATACTCAGGTCATCTTTAATATAGATATTTATATAACAGACCAAAATAATTCCTTTAGTCTTCTGGAAGAAACTATATTATTATATAGAGAAAATAGGTTATATATAGTCTCTATTATGCCACAACTTTTTACTAATTTCTTGCTCGCAAAGTTTAATCCTTTAGAGAGCGTCCTATTTGAACTTCTATAAAAATAGAAGCACGGACTTCCAATAATCCATTTAGGCGACAAAAATATAGTGTTATTTTTAGGCGACTTGGGCTTGGAGCTACTAAAGTACTTTCTATTAAATTCTACTATGGTGGAAAAACCGTACTAAAAGATTACTAAAAAGTATACATCTTCTACCTACCCCAATAATAGCCTAACCCTGTTTCTGTGGACCTATACTAATCGAGTTATATAGAGGTGCTTGTATTGCCTTAATACCGCTTTATTTCTAAACAAAGACTACAAGGATATCTTTATCTATAACCAATGTATTATTGCTAACTATGATATTCTTGTCTATCTTAACCTCTTGTTTACACTATATATTGTTTAGTAAAAAATATATTGCTATAAGCTATAGAGAGTACTACTATTTTAAAGGCCTCTTGCTCTAGCTTAGTATTAGAGAAATTCTAAATCCCATATACCACCTCTTCTATTAATATTGTTTATATGTAATAGAGAGCGCCGAGCGTCTTTAGCTATATAGTACTCTAGGGATTTCGCCTAAGGTTTTTAGGGAGGTTGGTCTTAGGATTTGTGGCTATATAAGGAAGCGCTTATAGGACTATATAGGAAGCAGATGCCGTTTGCTAGCCTTATAAGCTTAATAGTCGACCTATAGATGCTTCTATAGTAAAGCTTTTCTGCTTACTTATATTATATCTACTCCTTATAGAGTTAATCGAATATAATAAAACTGCGCTAATAACGATGGCTTAGAAGTTAGTAGGTGAAGTGCGATGGAAAACAAGTGGCGATAACAAGAGCCGTGAAAATAATTTGATGCCCAACCTCCTTATTCCGTTTTTAGAAAATGGGGCAATCTACTAAGGTAATACCCCTTTATGCCCTCCAACTAGTTGCTATTACATTATTACTACTACTAGCCACTTTGGCCCATTAGAAGTATAAAAGATACTATAACTCTCTTTTAATTACGTTTATTTAACTTTATTAAGGCAATAGTTCCTCGCTATATATTGCCATAACTTTTTAGTTTAAAGTCTTAGTCCCCCTTATTTAGCTTTCTAAACTACTAACTCGCCAAGTGTAAGTACGTGGAAACTTTTTCTTTGGCCTAAGCTAGCTACTAGATCGGCTGACTAAGTTGTTTTTATAACTCCTATATAAGGCTTATTATGGCAATTATACTTAATATAAACTACTTATGCTTTGTTTTGATTTTTAATATAGGGGGTAGGGATATTATAGAGTACCTAACCATTATATATAAGTCTAGCCTATAGTTAAGATAATAATTATAATTGAAGTATTAAAGTGTAGCATATATATATCACCTAGTTATATAACTAAGGTTACTATTTCTCCTATCTACCATTTTTGGGTGCATTTTCTAATATTTATAGTATAAGTTGCTTTATTACCTAGAAAGGCTATATACTATATTAAAGAGATACTAATAGTACGTTCTTCGTCTGCTATTATTTTGCTAAATCCCATAGGAAAGTCCTAAGGCGTATATTTAGTAATATAGATTGATTTCTAGGCCTAAAAGAGTATAGAATAGACAACCTATAAATATATCAGTGTTCTATTCTATTAATTTTAAGAGTATTAAAACTCCTATATTGTTAACAATAATATCCTCCCTAATTATGTCGCTTTTAAACGTATTTTTAATAACCCCTATTAAGTAAAGAGCGCCGTTGGATTGTAAAGTGCGTATAGCCTTATTTAGATTAGCTAGGAGAAAGAGCGTCCGTCCGATCGTTTATACTTATATACTTTAGGTATCTATCTTTTAATTATTAATCTACTAATGCTAGTTAGAGAGTAAGGAGCCATTTTAGTAGGGCGTGGTTAAGTTACGTGTAATATTAGAGCAGTTTTCTAAAAGCTATAGAATTTTAATATAACACTTCCGTTCTATAAAAGCGTAGGAAGAGATAGCTAGAGAATAAGGCGTTACTGTAAAAGGCATATTATATAATCACTCTTCTTTATTAAATATAAAGGGACTGCGTATAGCCTCTATAACGTAATAGCGGATAGAGAATAAAAAAGAAAAGAGAAGGAATAAAGGATAAGAAGTAAGATAAAAAGGAAAAGTATTTTCCAAATAAACCTATACTTAAAGTTTCTTAAAGGGAGAAAGGCTATAGGCGCGCTTGCTAAGCCTACTATTAGGCTCCTAACCGGTTAAGCAGCGAAGTGTATATATATAACTTACTCTAGTAAAATACCTTCCTTAAATTAGAATAGGTGCTGATAGCTAATATAAGAATATAATATCCAAATAAAAGTGCGAACTATTAAGAAATAAAGACGTTATTCTTGTTAACTTAACGACGTATATATAATATAAAGAAAGGATGGAACATGTAATGACTAATCTTAGGTTGACTAAGAATAGCCACATATGGATGTCTAAATATTTAAGCTGTAAGTTGCCTTTTTTGCGTTAAAATAGGCGCCGTGGTTGCAAAATCTATAACTTAAGTGGTAGTCCTGATATAGACTTAAGAACAGGTCCATATAATGCGATTAGTATAAGTATTAACTTCGCAGTCTACCTAAATCGAAAGCATTTTATTCTTTACTACTTTACTAATTCAATTCCTTTAGGAAGATAGAGGCTGATAGGATTAAACTAAAGTCCTAAATATAAAGGTATAAATAATTACCTGCTGGAATAGAGCAAGCCTAAATTCGCCTAGTAAACGCTATAGACTATTACGTAGAATACCTCGTTTTAATATCTTTCCACCTTTTGATCTAAAAGGGAAATTAGAATTACTCTAGTAGTTAGAAGCGTCTTTTATAATGGCGAATGCAAAATTATATAAATTATAACTAATTATATACCCTAAAGCTACTTTATTAACACTGTCTCGCTAATACTCTATAGCTAGCCTTAAATAGAGCTTAGTTCTGGAAAATCTGCTAATATAATAGGTGCTCTTAACTAAACCAGTTATGTTCCTATCTACTATTAAGACTTCTTTATAGGTAGCCTGCCTACCTACTTTAACAATTAGGACAATTAGTACGTAGCTTCTAGTTAAGCCTCCAGGCTTATTTAGTGGCTATTATCTTTAATATGCTCTGCCCTTTAAATTTAGTGTATATAAAGCTAAAAGGGCTAATAGTTATTTTACTACTGCCGCCTCTAGTTCTACAATATTAATATTATTATTAATATTGTTATTTAAGGGGGTGTTTGGTTGCAATCTGGAGCTCTTTCAATCTAATATTGATCCGTGCTTTTACCGGCGTCAATTAGTAGATAATTAGTAGCGCTTAATCTGGTAGTCGTGCTTAATCTAAAATAAAGCCAACTGTTTGGTTGACCGTTCTAAAAAGGCCTTAGATGAGGCTTAAAATTAGCGACGTCTTCTGCCTACATTAATTAATCCTCTGCCAAAACGTACCCGCTACTAATCTATTATTACCAGCTCCTTATTCAGTGTCTTATTGCCATGTCGCTAACAACTGCTACCTCTGCCCCTGCTACTAATGCGCATACACTGCGTTCTTTGCGCCCTCCGCCCCTTTATATACAGCCCGCAGCTCGCCAAGAAACTCTAAAGAAGCGGCGTATTAACTGGACTTATGAAATGGAAGAAGCTATGGTTAAAGGCCTAGTAGAGGCCGTTCGGAAAGGGCTCCGTATAGATAGCTCATATAAGAAGGAAGGCTGGTAGATAGCTCTAAATGCCATACAGGTAAAGACTTAATATCCAATTACTATACGGCAGCTAAAAAGTAAGCATGATAGCCACAAAAAGGATTAGAAGGTGTAGAAGGAGCTCTGTGGTTAATCTAGCTGGGGATGGGATGATAATAAAGGTATACCAGTTGCCTCTAAAGATGTTATAGATAGATATTTTGAAGCCAATCCTGACGCCGCGAAGTTTTAAGACGCTCCGCCGCCTTTTCTAGAGGAGCTTGATGAGCTATTTTAAGGTATAGTTACAATGGGCGACTATATTCTTACAGTTGATAAAGCTCTTAATTAAATAGATGGGCTGCTGATTAATCCTATGCTAATAGAGGAGGAAAGCGCTGCTACTATATAGGACGGCAGGAGTAAGGAGGAAGAGTCTTCTAATAAGGAAGGTGATGAGGTAGCTGATAAGGATAAACCTTAATCTTCTATAGAATAGCGTTAGTTAGCTTTATCGGCTAGTAATATTTCCTTAGATAATCGCTCTACTACACTTTCTAGTTATATGCCTTTATTAACACCTGCTCAAAAGTCTTTACTAGCTATAAGAAAACGCGCTGCTAAATAAGCTGCCTGGTTAAACAAACTAGATGTAAAGCGTTAGAGGCAATAGATAAAGAACCTACTAGGAGAGACTGTAGAGTTGGTATTAAAAGAGATCAGAGCTACGTAAGAGCTTCTTAGTTAAAAGCCGCCTTTAGAAAAGGCCTTAGTAGAGTTCCTTAATAAGTTTGGCGATATGGACCTTGACGATCAAGTGCTTATTCTAGAAGCCTTTAAGACAGAATTAATAGTAAGGACCTTTTTAATTATATCTAGGGCGTTATGGAAGAGGTTAATAGATAGAACTTTAGCAAAGATAAAGAAAAAGGAAGACGTTAAGGATTAAAGTTTACGGTTTAGATCAGTACTTTTACTTTGCGTTTGTAATTACTTTACTATTAGTAAATTTATTTTTTAATAAGGATTTTATATACAAATTAATAAAATTCTAAACTTATTATAAATATACTTTGCAAAATTAAAGCAACCACTTTTTTATATATAATTATTAGAAAGCTATGATATTAAGAAGCTCTTTTAAGGCGCAATCTATAGCAGTAAAATATATTAGTATATAATTTAATATAGTAATTTGCTTATAGATTATGTATATATATATTATAAAGGCCTCCTAATTGCCTAATAATAGCCTCTCCACATAAGCTCTGCAATTTCGTCCCGTCTTTAATTTATAGCAACCTTACTCTCTTCCTCTGCCATCTGTACATCCTCTTTATTAATTTTCTTATCCTCTACTACGCCATAGCTCTCTAGATTATCCGGATTATATATATTTAAGAAGTTATGCACCGCCGTTAATGCATATACTAAAAGAACCTATATTGCCAGAGGGAAGTTCTGTCTTACTACCTCAAAATATTAAAATTATGCCTTAAAGACTCTAAAGGTACGCTTAATAACATTTCTTAGTCCTGTATAACATAGATTAAACAGCTTCTTTACATTCTGTAGTTTTATATTTGCCTAAGCTTATTTATAAAGGTAATATTAAACGCCTTAGTATGGTACTAACGTTATAGAGGTATTTAAGTAACTAGTATTAGCAAGATAATATTAACCTTACGGAGTTTTAAAGCCTTTCTTTTTTACCAAATTAATAACTCTATAGTTATAGGCGGTACCTTTCTATCCAGCCAGAATGTATACAAAGTTTATATTAAAATTAACGGCAGCCAGAACATTCTACGTTAATATATCTTTCCTACCGCGCTAGGGAGCTTGCCGCTTATACCCGCCTTTAATAGCAATTGGTAGATGCGTACCATTAAGCACTCTAATACAATTGGCAAAGAATAGATATTACTTTAGGTTATCCACAATATCATCTAGCGTAGTATTTTTAGGCAGATTAATAAGCTCCTTATGCAATTTAACAAGCCCAGGAAGAACTGTATATACTGCTCTATATACTAAATTAGCTCTGGCAAAAAGACTATATTAAAGTATATATTGCCTACTCCTTAACTATTAATAGGGCGTGCTGCGTTTTCTTATAAACTAATTAGTATAACTAATTATTAGAAAATATTAGTAGGAATATTAATAACTTCTCTGCTGCTGATAGAAGCTTTATATCCTTTAAGCCGCCGTTAATTTAAAGCCATTTAAGCAACTTCCTAAACACCTCTGGCCGCATCCTCGTCAAATTATAGAGCCTCTGTGAGTGGCTATAGAGCAATTGCGTTGTCTATAACGTCCTCCGCCATATATTAATGTATTAAGTACAAACGCCAACTGGTTGGATCTGAACGGCGATAGCAAGAATTAAGAAGAGGACATCGTATAGGGCCTGCAGTTGCTGCAGTAATACCGTCGTCGGTAGGGGTGGTGGCAATGGGGGCATGGTGGGCAATCAGACGGGCGCACAAGCAGAGCTCCAGATTTGACTTGACGATTAACCTAGAAAAAAAAGCTCCAGATTGATCTGACGCCAAGAGCTCAAGTTCAACTACTATATACGGTAAAGCGTGTGAATTTGACGCGGTTGCCAATCTAGAGGAGCTCTAGATCAGAAAGTCGCCAGATTGACCGAACAGTCGCCTCCAGATTAGATTGAGGCTTCAGATCAACTTGGTTCTGAAGCCTCCAGATTCAATCTGGAGCTGCAACCGAACACCCCCTGAAAATAGTTTCAGACATTCTTTTAGTGTGTATTTAAATATCACCAAGTATATAGTGTTGGCGAGGTTAAGTAGGTCTAAATGTAGCAAACCCGCGAATAAACCTTTATTAAGTATATAAAGCTGCTAATATAATTTTATAAATATAAACCCATAATCCTTTTTAAAATTAGAAAATATTGCTATAGGAAATGTCTAGTGTATATCTGGTCTAGGGCGTTATTTAAGATCTATTTTAGAACAACGTTAAGTCCTTTATAGACAATTAAAGACATAAAGTATGGGGTTAAGGAATATGCGTATAGAAGGGTTTAAAGTCTAAAGGTTGAGATTTGAGGTTAGGTGATCTGGTTTAGGACAACAGATAGAGAAAATAAGTAAATTTAGGGCTAGTCGAAGATAGTGTTTCTAAAGTCTTCTAGGGGGTATTGAAGTGTGGTATTAATCCTCCTGTTTAGTTGGGTAGTAGGGAGAAGAAGCTAAAGTAGTAGAGTATAGTAAATCCTTCTGTTTACTTTAATCGTAGGTAAGAGGTAGAGATAGATTCTATTTACTTTAATTATAAGTAGGAGATGGAGATAGATCCTTATCTTTGGTCTAAAGAAGCCTGGGAGTATAAATAGAATAATTAGTTAAACATATAGGCTATTCCTAACCCTCTAAAATAGGATACCAAACTATTTAAAAAGAGTATTTTCCAAATTAAGCGCAAAGTAAAGGAAAGTTAGAATATAGTAATTGAGAGCAAAACGCCCGACGTATATAATCTCGATATATATTTAGAGCAGTTAAGGAGCTAGTATAAGACTATAAAATTAGTCGATGACTATAACTTCTTCTATCCTAGGTTAGGGAGAGAGACAATTCCTATACATAGATATAAATTAACTGTAAAGGGCTGCTCCAGACTTAGAATATAAGGCGAGTTTTACTTGTATATATATATGTAAGTCGAAACCTACCAATAGGATAGGCCACAGCAACCTTTAAAAGCGATTATACCGGTAGGTAGAAATGGTTTTGATTTATTAAGCCCTCTTTACATATATATGTTTAAGCCCTCTTTACATATATATGTTTAAGTCGTTTACGTATATATGTTTAAGTCATTTGTATATATATGCGCAAGTTGCGAATCACTAATAGGATAGGCTATAGTAAATGATTTTAATTTGTTAAGTCCTCTTTGCGTATATATGCGTAAGTTTAATAGAGCCACTAACGCCTCCTATATATAGATCTTCTAGTGGGATCTGTGTTCCGCCTTAGGGCTAATTTCTACTTTTATATTGTCTAATAGTTCTTAAGTCAATTATAAACAATATACTAAATGTGGCGATTTATATATTGCATCGATAAAGTATAGAGAGAGCCAATATATAGCTAGTTTCGCCTAGTAATGCTAAGTATACACAGTTGCCTTCTTATTGCCCTAATTTCCTCCCTATATTTATCTCCCTATGGCTTTTAAACCGTGCTCTAATTTGCCTTGTCTGCTAGCTATTTACTCTTTAGTATAAATTGCTTTATTTTAATCTCTAGCTTATTTACGCCAGCTATTAATTTCTTTATCCACTATATCTGGCTATCTGTTATACTAGCTTCTAAATCGGACTAAGATTTTAGCTATAGCACCTTAGTTAAGAAATCTCGCCTAGAAGCTAGTACTATATTATCTATTAAGACAGATCTAGGAAAAGCTGTTCTTATGCCAATCCTAGCTAATAAGGCTATAAGCCTAGTAAATAGAAGTTCTTCCTATCCCTTTATTAGTCGACTATTATATTTAGAAGGCTACTAAAGGGCACCTTAACTTAACCACTTTTTTTAACTTTGGTGTGAACTTCTTTAAGTCAATAGTATAGATAAATACAATGCGGAATATGCCAGTTATAGAATAATGCACTTTTTTACTTTAGAGAAACGGTATTTATTCTGTAATATTATAAAGAAAAATAAATCCGAATCGCTAGAGCACTTTCTCTACTTAGATAAGTTTTATCTATCGCTATTTAATATTACCGAGACTATTAAGCTTTAAGTAAGTTTAATCTTAAATATACTATAGCTACTCTAATTTAGCTATAGGATAAAACAAAAACGATTCTATTAAGCTAGCGCGAATACATTATAGAAAAGGGTATAGAGAATGCTGGGTTGCTATAGGCACCGAAAATTATAATATAGTGATTTAACTAGGTAGGTTATGGCTTTTATAATTATAGTAGCTGCCTTTTATGCCATTTAGTAGAGTGTTTAGTAATAGATTCCAGTATACAATTATAATGAAATCTTTACGCCTCTAAATTAATTGGCTTGCGCTACTATAGAGAACCTAATCTATGCACCTAGAAGATCCAAAACTAGAGTGCCTCTGTGGTAGATAAGCATTTATATCTGCCTTAGTCCAGTTACGTAGTGCCCTATTAGTTAGAGTAAACGTATTCGCAGAATAACTCTCTTCTCTACCCTAATAATCTTACCTATTCTCACTATTAACAATCAACCAACTCAAAGCCTTAAAAATGGATATTAATAGTCTACTTTCCCTAAATCTAATAATTCTAATGCCTAAGAGATTCACTCTACTATACCTAACGGTTTTAGCACCTAGGAGATTTACTCTACCAGTTTTAGCAATTCTAGTGCTTAAGAGGTCCACTCTATTAGAGGCTTTGATATTAATCTTCCCAGTCCCAATACTACCGACTAGCTGCGTAATACTAAATATTTAAGAGAAATATATATTAAAAGTTTATACCTCTAGTACTTCTTTCTAGTGGCTTTACTAATACTTAATATAGTATAATGTAGCTAGTTCCAATCCTAATAGCTATAACCCTTCTATAAATATACCGCCTTTAAGACTAGACCCTTTACTCTTACCAAACTTAATTAGTTTAGAATTAGTTCGGCTCGCACTAATATACCTTTAGAATATATATGCGTTGGTAGTTTGTACTACCAGTACCCCTTTACTAATTACTCTGTTAATACTTAATACAGTATAACGCAACCAGATCTTCTAATAGTAGCACACCTCCTACTAGTAGGTATATGTCGCTTAGCTCGCCTCTTACTAATAATAGGCCTTCCACAGATACCCTATTATATAGTCGACTACGCGAAAAAAAGTATTGCAACAATGCTTGGGATACGCAATGTAATAAACGAAGAAAAGGAAATATATAGGAAAAGAATGCAAAATTGCTTCTAGGTATAGTAGTAATAAAAGATCAGAATTGTTGTCTAAGGGAGTGCAGTCCTTTACCGTCACTAGTATTTAGCGATTCTAGTATTATAACTGGCCGCGAACCTAGTATTGCCAGTAATAGTCAATCTAGCGTTATAAGTAATAGTTAATCTAGTGTTATAAGCAACAGTCAATCTAATATTACTAGTAACAGTCCCCCACTATTACCAGTATTTAGCAATCGTAGTGTTACAACTAGCAGCGAATCTAGCATTAATAGTATTAGCTAATATATTGTCAATACCTCTACCAGCTAATTAAGCGCTATAGTTGGCAATTATTATACAGCTATTAGGGGCAATAGATTTGGTAGTCTAATATCCTAGCATTGCTTATATTTGTATTATCCGCCCTTCCTAATATCTACTATACTAAGACTTCTAAGGATGCTTCTGTAAGCTACTATAGGGGGGTATTAAAACCTAGTTAGTGAAAGTAATGGTTGATTACGGGTATAAATAGGATTAAATTTCGAAAGCGTTTAAGATTAGAGAGCGTGCTTATAAATATTAGTATTATAACGCGACGCGAGAGCCTTATTATAGGCAATCTCCGCTATAGCAAGAAGCTGAAGACGAATTCCTAAATAACTAAAGAGTAAAAGGCGTTATATTTAATGTAATTACCGTAAGAATGGGATGGTATATACCTTTATAATATATATCTAGATACTAGAGGTATAGGTTATGTCTTAATAACCCTAAAGTATCTTACTTACTACTGTTATAGTAAATATAAACTTAAAAGACCTGACTTCTCCCTTTTCCCTACTTAATGCTCTACGTGCTAGGTTAAGAGAAAAGGTAAAATATAGGAGAGTTAGGAAGACAACATTCTTATTTCCTTATATATTAGTAAAAATCCAAAAAGTTTTCGGATTATTTCAGCTTCGCTTTTAGGTAGATTGGGTAATTTATATTCTAATTAATATAATATCCTTAACAAAAGTAAAAATATAGAGTTATGTTTAGGCGGAAAGCGGAAATACTAATATTGGAGTAATTTAGACCTTTAAAGAGCTTGAAATTTAAAGGGAAAAGGATTAACATAGGAATAGATAGGAGGAAAAATGGGGAGAGTAGTAGAAGTATATAGAAAAAGATAAAGGATAATATAACGAATAAATAGTCACTAGAATAGTTACTCTTTAAAATTATATATATATTAATTGGACGCAGCTAGGGCTATAGAATCTTTATAAATCCTAATTAGTATAACTCAGCCTTCTTATGCTATAAGGTAGGTAGTGGCTTCGTTATATATGCATACAAGCCCTAAACCTTAGGCATTGCGTTAATGTCGTTACAAACGTGGAATAAGTGGCGTTGGCTAGTTATATACCATATTTAGCAGCCTACGCCTTAAGTACTACCTTACTTAACCATCTCCTAGCCTTTCGTTGCGTATAAATAGCCGTCTTCCCACCTTTTAACTGCCAGATACTTCTTATTTAGCCTCTTACCCGGCTTAATAGATACCGACCCCTAATACTTAAAGTAGAAAACTCTCTAATAACCATAATGCCTATATAATAGCAAGTTACTAGCGAATCGAATTTAGAATAACTAAAGATAGTATACGCTTCTAATTTAGGCCTTAGTTCGATTCGTTATATACTAGCCTCCGATATACCTATAGAGGGAGGTCAACCTTCCCTAGTTATACCACTCGAGATATAGCAAGAGAAGGAATTAAATATAGAGAAAGGACACTAAAAGGTAAGAAAGTAGGTATAACTTCTACAATATATATTCTAATCCGTAAAGGCCAAGAGAAGTGTTCTAGATATTATTTTTATAGGAGAGCCCGACAAGAATAATATATATATTAGAGACTACTTAAGACGCTAAAAACTTTACTAACTACCTAGAACTAGGGAGAATGGCGTAAAAAAAGCCGTTAAACTAACCTTATTGTACCTCTACCTCCACCTCCCCCACTTTAGAGTTATATAATAAGTGCAATAGGGCAAATAATTAATCTAGTTCGAATTTCGTTAGAGAAATAGGTAGTTGAAATTAAGAACGGGATAGTGAATTAGGTGACTATACTAAAGAATACTACGCAGAACCAGTGTAACGAACTTAAAAATGGGACGGAAAAGCAGATTGCTATACTAAAGGACGCCGTAAGGAGAGAGTGCGAGGAGGTTGAGAAAGGAACGGCAAAGAAGCTTAAAATACTAAGAAATGCTTAAGACGTTTAGCTTAAAGCTTTTAAGGATATAATGAAATAGGCTAAGAACCTGCTAAAGCGGATTAGTAATGGTTTTTAAGGGATATAATTAGACTTGCTTTTTAGCAAATCCTAATATACTCTCCTAAAATTTAGATATTTATTAAATGTTAAGCTTTATAACTTTATACTAATAATCTCCATCTTCTCTAATGGCATTTACGATATATTGCTCTCTTTAATGGATTAGATATTAGCATTTAAGCGGTCTTTATTTATATCTCTTTACTATTAGGCCCTTCTGCAGCTTAAGCGTGGTATTACATATATGCGATATTATGTGTACTTGGTACATACCCTCCTATTAAAGAAACCCTTTTCACTTTCCTATTTATTAGTTCCTATTTTAGATTTCTATTTTTGGTTTCCCAAATCCTAAATCCCGACTTTAAAATATCCTTTTATATTCAATGCTTGGTAAAAATAAGTAATAATAGCCTAATAGAATAAATACCTCTTACGCCACCTCTTCTTCTATAGATATATTTTAAATCCTTTTATAGTAAAGGGTAACCTACCTTATACTCGCTAGGTTAAGTTATAACCCAAATATCCTTAAATATACTTTAATACTACCATACGGCTAGCTACTTAGACAGTAAGCCTTCTACTACTATATTTTTATTACTTATTTAGATTCTACTACCATAGAGCTAATATATATATCTCTCTTTATTTAGAAATGCTACTGCTTATGTTAACAAATAAATTACTATAGCGCTCTAAAAGTTTAGCGTTATTACGGGCTGTAGAATATAGATAAAAAGCGGAGTCTTATATTCTACTAGAAGCAGGAGCTAATATCCAAGTAACAGATAATTTTAGTTAGACACCACTATTACTGGCTGTAAGTAACAGGTATAAGGTGGTAGTAAAGCTGCTTTTTATACGGGATAACATTGATCTAAACTTTAAGAATAAATGTGGGGCTACGCCACTGTTATTAGCTGCAGAATATGGAAGTAAGGTAGTAGTAGAGCTACTACTTATATGGGATAACGTTAATCTAGATCCTAAGAGCGCTTTTAAAAATATACTGCTGTTATAGGCCGCAACAAATGGGTATAAGGGGGTAGTAAAGCTACTGCTTATATAGGATAGTGTTAGCCTAAACCCTAAGGGCTTCTACAATTAAATACTGCTATTAGCAGCTGCGGAACGCGGGTATAAGGCAATAGTAAAACTACTACTAATAAAGAATAGCATTAGCCTAAACTCTATTGATATTAAAGGTCAGACCCCGCTCTTATAGGCTGTAGAAAGTAGATAAGAGGGGATAGTAAAGATGCTGCTTATATAGAAAGGCGTTAACTCTAACTCTAAGAATAGTAATGGTTGGATATTACTTTTATAGGCTGCTTAATAGGCACATAAGACTGTAGTAAAACTATTGCTTAAGGACGGCATTAACGCGAAATCTAAGGATAAATATAGTAAAACGCCATTGTGGTGGGCAGTGGAGGGCTAGTATAAGATAAGAGAAATATATTTATTAAACACATGGCTAGTAGGGCTTATAGATAAGATATATAAGCTAGTAGTTCGGCTACTGCTTAGAAAGGATAACAATGTAGATTTTAATACTGTATATACTTAACTTTCTAGTAAATTAGAAGACTAGTTACTAAGAAAGATTAAAGGGTGCGGCTAACTTTCTTATACTAAGCAAACTGTTGTTAATGACTCTAATATCGTCCTCTCTCTATCTATCTTCGTGCTAGCTGCCTCCCAATTTCGCATCATTATTAAGTTATAGGGGGGTAGCCTTATCTAAAAGATATCTAGCGATCTTTTAACAGTCCCTATAGATCGCGTAGTTAATTAGGCTATAAAATTTTGGCCCTAATCTACGTAATAGGGTTTTTTTTGTTTATCTATATAATGGGATTATATCTATTTCTGGTTTTCGCCGCCTTATAAAGGCGCATAGCTAGCTAAAATGCATCTAGTTTTTTTTAACTAAGTGCCTATAATTAGAACAAGATCTAAAACTTAATGTTCGGTATCTTAAGACATAGCTATAATTATGTCCTTATTCTAATTATCAATTTCTCTATTAAGGAGTATATTGGGCCAAGGCACGTCAATATCTTTAGACCGTTTCCCTTTACCTTATTAGTCTATATCTTTCTTAATACACTTAGGGCAAGCTAATAGTTTTAATCCCTAAAAGTACTTTGGGTTAAAGGTTAAGCGCTATTTATACTTATGGTAGATTATTCTATCTAGTTAACTGTGGAGTTCTACTGTCTTTAATTAGGGGTCCTTCTTGGTTAGAGGAGAGTTTAGAGATAATGACTAGAATTTGTTATAAAGTCCGTTAATATTCTATATAAAGTATTAAAGGATGCACTTGTTATTTTCGTTCGTAAGCTAGTAGAAGTTAGTAGGTATAATATAAAAAGCTAGCTTATTTATAATGCAAAAGCCCCTATGCATATTTCGAGTTAAATAATCATTATTATAATTATTAATGTTAAATAGGCTACGTCTAGACTGGTACCTAGAAAATATAAGGTTTTAAAGGGTACAAACAACGTTCTTATACTTAAGTTGGTGGGAGTTAGTAGGAATGGTATAAGAAGCTTTCTTGTTTGTAATACAAATATCACTATACATATTTTTAGTAGAATTATCGTTATCGCAATTACTAATCTCGAATAGACTATGTCTAAATTGGTGCCTATAAAGCGTATAAAAGTTAGGAACTATAAGTATTAAAAGTTAAAAAAGTGGCTCTTTATAGTTTCTAACATATAAGGCTTACTTTTCGCAGCTACTAAAATGCTAGTACCGCTTAAAATAATAATCTTCTTCTTTACTATAAACACCTTCTTAAAATCCTTAGGCGAGATCTCTTTAAAGGATTTCGGTTTAGAATAAGGCTTACTGTCTTTAGTAAAATATAGTTATCTTTTAGGGAGAATTTATTTAGGCATTTTAGTTTAGATAAATTAACTATATAAGAAAGAAGTGAGGACAGGAGATATATAGAGTAGGTAGTAGGGGTGCTAGTAGTTATACTTCGTTTTATACTAACAGAGATACTAAAGAGGGGAAAGTTGGTATAAGGTAGACATAAAGTGTATTTTAGAAACAGAGCTTTACTATACTCCTATTACATACCTTATAGTCCAATCAATACCGTTATAATATATAATAGGCCGTCTAAGTAAAGCCGTTTAGGGGTACTGCATAAACCGGCAAGGCAGAGCATAAATAACCTTGCTATAATCGCCTTGGTTGCCTAGATATCTATAAGTAGTGGGTGCTAATTAAGGGTTATCTACTGAGTAGAACCTTAGGTAGACGCAGTAGTTTTATTTAAATAAGTAGGTTAGTGTTTTATGCTAGGGCCTTAGGCATATAAGCAGATAATTTTAATAGCAGAACTTAAGAATATTAAAAGTAAGAAGGCTGAGTAGGCTTATGGTGGTTTAAGCTGTTTGCTACAGTACAGTATTCTAAGCCTTACTTACTCCGGTTATTTTACTTCGTTTTAAAATTAAGGGCTTATTAACTACAAATCTAGTATATAAGCTAGATATTTAAGACTTGGCATTACTAAGGGTTCTTAGACTAAGGCAATGTAGCATTTTAGTAACCTATTAGCTTTATTAGAGCATCTACCTTTCTAAGATTAGAATTTATATAGTTACAGCGAATAAAGATCAGGTAGATCTACGGCACTGCCTTTTAGGGTATCGTCTTGGGTTTTACGCAAAGGTTAGCTTTTTAAATATAAATAGGCATCCTCTAGACCCTTTAGTTAAAGAAACCATCCTCTACTAAGATGTTAAAAAGATAGTATACCTGTTCTTAATGGCTCTTATTTATGGCTTTGTTAATATTACCCTCTTAAGGGATTTTATTTTCGGCTTAACCCCAGCAGAAATCTTTAAGAATTCTATAGTCAATAACTAGGAAAGAGGTACGGCATTTCTAAATAACCTAGAAGGGCCAGTCCCAAGCTAAGTAACGGTGGCATTAGAGTAAAGTATAATTATAGACACCTAGTTTACGGCAATTAATAGTATAACTAGAACCAAAAAGGACTTAGTTAATAAATTAGGTTAGGTGCTTAATTTCGAAGGATAATATGGTGGAATTAATAAGAATGTGCCTTTAATAAATAACAAAGTTATAGATAACGCTGAATCCCTTACCGAAGTTGAGGGTGTATTTCTAGATAAAGATATATTTTAGCATCTCCTTTTTTATAGAAAATCGGGATTTAACCCATTAACTACTCTTTTTAGAAAGAAGTAGTATTTAAGAAAAATCTAAACTTTTAGGAGTAAGGCACAAAGATATATTATCTGCTATAGTGTTAAATCAACCTACGGATAATAACCATGGAAGGATTGCTTATAAACACAAATCTACTTTACCTTATAAGCAGAGGTTAGCTATATAGCGTATGTAAAAAGCTGTCCCGCCTTATAAGAATACTTCTATTATACCTTAAAGATCTACTAGAAAAAGTAAGCGTATAGCAATAAACCTCTTTGGGCGAATGCAGTACGGATATAAACCTGACTTAGGTGCCTTAATAGGTAAGATAGACTTAAGATAGATTAAAATACAGATAAAGTGGCTAGTATTAATAAAGGCGGTAAAAGGCGAAGATAATTATATTTTATAAACTAAGATATAAAAGTTTGAAGAGATTTTAGAATTAGAGTTAGAGTAAGCGTGCTTAGCTAAGATAGAACCTCTGAGGTATGGGAATATATATATTAAATCTAATAGGTATAGAGGTATATGCTCTTAGATTATAAGGGAAGAGATAGGATTAAAAGCTATAGGGATATCCTTAATAATTTATGTAGCTATTTTGATATATTCTACTTCTGGAGCTTATAATGGTAATAGTAAGTAGGGTAATTCTATACAAAGAACTAAAATATATCTATTATGCTTTCGAGGCTATTAGAGTTGGGGTTAGATAACGTTTATTTACAGTTAATATAGCATTATATGTAAGTAAACCTATGTCAATTAATATTGGCCTAAGTGCGTTATAATTGCTATTATTAATCCAATAGATGCATTTACTAAAACTAATTATATAGATTCGCCCTCTAATTGCAACTTATCCTAATAAGACATTGTTCGCGTCGCGAGACTAAACGCGTTAGGAGTACCTCGCGGAAACGGATAAAGAAAGCTAGTGCTATTTTAATAAGTGATATCTACTATAACACTTGCCTAATCTACCTAAAACGTATTATAATCGCCACTACTACCTATAATGCTTACTAGAGAACATGATATAGCGCGTTAACTAACGCACTACCTTAGTTAGATAAGTATGGCCCTTACAAGAGGGATAAGGGGTAATACTATTAAAGAGTAGCTGTGCTATTTAACGTGCTTTAGGGGATCTTAAAGCTAGCAGTCTAGTCTCTAGAACAGTTATAAGGTGTTACTATTATAGAGAAAAAGAGAAAGGTAAGATCTGCAAAGTTTAAGGTTGCCTTATATAATATATTCCACAAATTAAATAATCTATATAGCCCTATTAGCATAGCTCCAAGAGTTTTTAATATTAAAACATACTGAAAATCTAGTATGTCTCCCGCATTTATCTATATAATAGGATTTATTAGGCATAAAAGAGAATTTTTAAAGGGAAGGAGAATTTGGCCTAAAGATAGGGTAAAAAGGAGAAGGAGTGTAATTCCTATTATATTTACGCTATGCTATGCTTTTAGTTTAGCGGGATTCTCTAGTTTAAATATATAGGCCTATTCCCTATATATCCAAATTGGGATTTGGTTTTATGGATCCCAGAACACAAAACTTGCATATATATAATGGTTTATTTTCCAAAACCGTAAAACCGGAACTAGATTTCCAAATCCTAGTTTTTAAATTGCTATTTAGACTTTAACAAAAACTTTTTTTGGCGATAATAGTGTAATATATATATGGTCGACTAAGCGCACACAATATTATTAGCCTTAAAGCTATTACTATTATGTCTTATCCTTAACTACTTTATTAAAATTACTTAGAGAAAGGTTGTATTATATTTGTAGTGCCAAATAGACGCATTATTAGGAAGATTGTAAAATCTACCACTTAAGACAAAAATCTTTAAGTCATAGCCGCTAGAAAAGCACTATAGGAAAAAGTAAAAGAACTAGTTTCTATTTTCTCTTAGTATAAGGTAGACTTATTACTAGTAAAGGGAAGGAATAAGATCTAAGTAAACCTCTACCTACTTCCCCTACTACTATATCCTCCGCTGCCTCTAATAACCATTATATAAAAACCAAAACCTTCGCCAGTTTCTCTAAGCCTACTATATAGGCTATAAAAATCAACAAATCCGTCTTAATCCACTGAGGATAATTATAGGAGGCAGATGTTATCCCTATATAACAAAGTATGGCCTCTAAACCCTCCTCTATTAAAACCGCAACTAAGGCCAATCTTGTTTAAATCCAATAATAGAAATATTTCTAAGGAGGAAGGAGAATCTCAGCCTATTTAGTTTAATATTTCTATTAAACCAAACTTGAAACTTTATAAGGAGAGCTTAGGAGAAACGGGCGGAATGGGCGAAATAGGCGAAATATACAAAATGGATGTAATGGAATATTATATATAAAATTTAAGCCTTTAACTAGATTTTACTATCTAAATACAGGTACACTAACCGTTTATATAATACTTTAAGAAATTTAAACAAGATTACTTTATAATAATGGAAATTAGCGATTTCTATAAACTTAGTCCTTAGAAAAGAAGGGAATGCCTAGTAGTATAGAATATGAATAAGATAAGCTTAGGTTTTTAGAGTTTAGGTAAAGTAACTAAGTCAATTGCACTACGCAGTTATCCATACTTTGTTATTATACTTTCATTTAGTTATTGCTAATTCTCGTCTTTGCGTTAAGTTTATTGATTTTTATATAACTTACATATTATATTAGTTAAGTAATTAATATTCCTCGTTTTGTGGCTTTTATATAATCTAAGGTTATATTTATACCTTTGTTAAAAACCTTCTTGGTATCCTAAAAATAAGGAATTAAAGAGATCTAAATACTTTCCTTTGGTTATCTTTATATAAGTCTATCTCTTAATAACCTAAGAGCCTATTATAATGCCTATCTAAGACCCTCGTGGCTAGATTACTTATAGCTTTAGAATAAATAGGTAGCATAATAAGCATTTACTAATAATCGCACCTTAAAATATGGCTATGCCCATTTTATACCTTAAGGAGTAACTTTACAGTGTAGTATCTATGTAAAGCTAATAGCCTAGAGGCACGCTACTTAATCCTCTATATCTCTTTTTCAATTTAGCGCTTTAAAGACAATTTATGCTTAGAATTTAAGAATATTTAGAAATTAAAAATTCTTAAAAAATAAGAATGCTTAAAAAATAAAACCGCTTAGAAATTGAGAATGCTAAACTATAGGCAAGATATTTTACATTTTATAGCATAAGTAAGATTATTGTCTAAACTTTGGGGGAATATAAAGAAGACGCATAATTTAACGCTTTTGTTTCCCCCTAAATCCCTAAAATTTCTATTATTAATACTATATCTCTACTATAGCACTTATACTTTGTCTTATTAAATTATTAGAACAACTTCTTTTAGAGAACACGAATTTGTTTATCCTTTAGGGCTAACGTGTCGAGAATAAAAGTTAATAAGCGGTTAGACTAGTTTTTATTAGTTTATAAGGGTAGAAAGTATAGAGATATAGTAGTACCTAGGCTATAAGCCGCTGAATCTTGGCCCTTAGGTAATCGTTATCCGTAAGTATATAAGTATAATCTTAAGTGTACTGCTAGAGCGTAGTGGCAGTATTATTATATATGGTACACCATACAGCGTTATCTATAGATAGTTAAGTTAACTACTACTTAAAATTTGCGCGTAGCTAAACCTTAGTATAAAGCGCGTCCCGTATTTAGTTGTGCGACTAAATTTTGGCTTAAAGGGTTTAGGCTAACTACTTATACTACTTAAAAGGAGGATATATCCAGATAGTTACTGGTTTTAATAAGTTATACTTTAACTAGGATAGCCATACCTATTGGCTTTTATAGTTGTCTAGTACTAGGGATTTAGGGGATTAAATAATCCCATTTTGAGTTAAGACATTTAAAGGCACTTTATCTATAAATTTAATTAGGGCAGCCTTTAGACTTGACTCTTGACGCTAATAGGGAGGCTTAGAAACGGGCTTATTAGACAGCCGGTTTAGGCAAAGTAGTTAAAGATAGGGATGCTAGGGCATACTTTTAGTGGGCATTAAAGGTGTAGAGTTAAAGATTTGTTAAAAAGCTAATAATAGTAGGGCAGCTTGCTATAAATCAAGAACTCTATCTTATAGGTGCTTAGAAGATATTAAGCTTAGCCTTAAGTATAAATGTTGAAAGTTAAAGCCTAAAAGATAGAACCGTGTTCCAATCTTGATAACTAAGCTTTATTTTACAAAAACCGACTTTAATTTCCTAATAATGTTTTCCCAGATTTTAGATTTATACTAGCAGATTCTCAATTTTATAAGGACATTTAAAATGCGCTCGCCTCTTACTATAGTAGATGCTTACCCCCCCTTAAGCAATTATGCCACTATATACAGATTCTAGCGGATATACGATTAAGAATACGTTTGCTAGGCATTCTTGACCGTAGAGAATACTAGATTTTAAGGAAAGTGCTCTAATAGTTTTAACAAAATCCGCCCTTATATAGAAAGCCAAAAGTTATACCAATACAATCCACTAGTTAATTATATCTCTCGGCATACCAATTTTAAAAGCCTTTTTAAATTAAGCAAACGCTGTCGCTTCCCTAGAAGTCTTAGTTACAATATTAAATAATACTTCCGGTGTTAAATAGCTGTAAGAGCTTATTACCCTAGGCACGCTTATACAGGGTAAAACTTAATAGGCGGTATATAGGTGCAAGTATATTCCTAGTATAATTATATCTAAGAAGCTCGAAAAACGGAGTAGAATAGTAGAGAAGGAGATTCTTAGGTAAGTAGCGCATAATAACATTGTTAAGATTAAGCAAGCATTTTTAGAAGGCGAATATCTAAGAGTTAGTGTTAAATACTATCGATTTATACTTAAAGAAATAATATATGTTTATATTGGGATAGAAGAAGCGCAGTTATAGTTCATTACGCGTTTAGTATATTTTTTAAGCTCTTTAACTTATAGTTAAGTACTAAGAGTTAGGTCTTTAACGCATTTAATTACCTTAAAAAGCTGGGAATTTCACATTACCAAGTCAGCCCAATATCAATTCGTATATCTAGCCAAGACGTATAAGTGCTGCTCTATAAGTTTTCTGCAAAGAGCTCTATTTTTTATACTAACTTTAATGTAATAAATTTTAAAGAGGCTGTTAAATATGCTCCTAATATTATCCTAAATACCGACTTAGAAGATTTGGGGTTTGTATTACTAGCTTATATAGAGAGGCGCGCCTAATCGCAGCTTAGAGATATAAACTATATTTAAGAGCAAAGGGCCCTTAATAAGGTATTCGGGTTATAGAATCCTAAAAATTAGAGTAGCTGCAAGTAATTAATAGATTTTTTAAATAATTTGTTTAGCTTAAACAAGACAGCATCTATGAAATTCTCTAAGCTAGTAAGGGTATTTTGTTATTTTCTTACCTTAATTACTAATTATTGCAGTATTATTTTATCATATCTACTAAAGGAAATATGCGGTATTTAGGGCATTATCTTGAGTTGGTATTATTTAAGTGTTTTATATTATAGAGTAAGGGTGGTAATAAAATAGAAGACCTAGTGTAATTTTAGAAATAGTCTTTACCTCTTTAAGTATCTATTTAAAAATCCGTTTTCTATTTTTTGATTCTAATATCCGTTTAATAAGCTATGTAAGAAGTAAACAACTAATCCTTTCAGTCCAAAAAGCTAAATTGTCTTAGCTTGTAATATAGCGCTTATTTTTTATATATATAAAACTAGAGGTCTTCTAGTGGGTTATCCTTAGCAGATATAGTATAAAATGGCTGTACCTATTACTTCGATATATAATATATTATATATACTAGCAAGCCTTAATATCTTCTATCTACTTATCAATTTAAGCCTCCAATTATCTTAAAAAAATATATTATCTAATGCCTTAGACCCACGCTATTACAACCCTAGCAAGACTTAGGATATTAATTATATATTAAACAACCCTACCCTATGGTTTCCTTCTTTGACGGAGCTGGTAAATTTCTATATATCCATTTTACTATTCTAAAACCACTTTAATTGATTAAGTAGCAGCTAAGTTAAGGCTTTGGAAGCTATAATATTGTAGCTAAAAGAGTAATACATTTCCTTAATTATTTAATAGTGTTAAGGCTAAAAAAAATTAGACAATTAAAGCAAGTTTAGGGTGAAGTAGGAGTACTCCGTAAAGATATGGAAAACTTAGCAAAGTAGGTTAATAGGGTCTTATAATAGGGAAAGTTAATAACTAAAGCGCTTAAACCTTTCGTTAAGCAAAAGCTTACTATATAGAGGAGAAAGCCAGAAAGCGTTAGCTTTATAAAGGCCTAAATTTAGAAGACTGGGTTTAATAAGATAGAGATATAAACCCATCTATAGATAGTATTTGGCATAATTTACTATTACCAGTATCTACTTAAGGCATATAGGAAATAATTGCATTAATTAGCAAGAAGAAGAGTTAGCCAATCTATAGAATTTTATATCTACTATATTATTAAAAACTACAGACCTGCTAATTAATCTATATACTAGAGTCAAACTGCCCCTAGGTTAATCTTTACCCATCTTTTAATAAATTGAAGAACTGCTTACACCACTACACTAGTCTATAGATTTTGGACTATTACTTTTGCACTTTAGAAGCAGTTGGACTATCGTAGCATCCCTATATACTTTAGCTATAGATAATAGTGTTCTGCCTAAGGAGTCCTTTAAGTTAATATTAACACCCCTATACTTAACTAGAAGTTATACCACTATATTATACTTATAATCGACAGCCTATAATAGTGGTGTCCGACTAAAGCGACCTCTTATATTAATGCGAACATTCTTATATTCCAGAAGCAGTTAAACCAAATCTTCGTACCCCTTTTCTGCGGCTAATAATAGCAGTATCTGGCCGTTTCCCTACTTATAGTTTATATTAACACTTTTTAAGAGTAGCTACACTACTGCTGTTTACCCAAACCTTATAGTGTATAACAGCTTATATAAACAGTTCTTTAGGTTAAGACTGCTAAGTCTACTTCTAATTAACAGCCATACCACTAATTCGTGTCTATTCTTTACTGCCTACAATAAATCCGCACGCCTATAGTATTAATATTAAGTCACTACTCCAATTTTAGTTGCTTTAAGAGACTTTTAAGCAGTTATATCTTGTCCCTATTTCGTAGCCTATATTAGTGCCGTACTATCCTTCTATTTAACATTATGGCGATAAAGGTAGGGATTTAGAATACTATAGAGGCGGTAATTTGTCTAGACGAAAGCGTTAATATCTCCCTCTACTTATAGGTTCTCGGCTATTAATAATAATATTTTATTTAGCAGATTAAGCAGCAATATTCTTTATAACTATTTATTAGGACCATAAGTAGTTATACTTAAGCGGTAAAAATACTTACTACTAAAGTGGAAACCTATATAGGAGTGTTAAAGTAGAAGTAATTATTAATAGGTAAAGAGCTTTAGAGATATAAAGCGCAAAATAGGAATTCTGTAAGCTTATATAAATAATGCAAGAATAATGCGTATAAATCCCTTCCTTATACCTACTCCTTATATAGGGCATTAGAACGCCATATTCTTGCTTAAAAAGAGAATGCCTATAGCTGCCACTTTCTAGGGAAATTAAACTCCAGAGTTGTAATTCGGTTTCCTAACTTAAGGAGCACGGTCGAAATATCAAATCGCGCATTTCGTTTTTCCAATCCGGCTTATGCTAAGCTGGATTCCAGATTTTAGATTTTAGATTTTAGATCCAGCGTATACAGAATTCGGAACAGAGCGCCAAGATCACAAGCGTAATAGGCCTACTTTAGAAATATAAACAGCTGTTAGTCCCTGCTAAATAATAGAACTTAAGCTAATACTAGTTACATTTCTTTCCACCTAAGTATAAACGACCTACCCTAGATAAGGATTATCTATATAAGAAGTAAGAGCGTGCTAAAAGTTTATTATTATACTTTTAGGTCTCTTTTGTTAAAGCCTAATATAACTCCTTCTTTTATTACGTTCATTAGCAGATAAAGCAAATCTAAGCTCCTTAGGCGAATTTTTAGTAAGAAGAACAATCCATCTTTAATAAGCTCTTACTATTAGGTCTACATTTAAAGTAATTTAAAGACGCGAAGAGATAATAGCCCTTTAATATATATTAACTTTAAGATCTATAATTACAGTTTATTAGATTCCGCACCTAGCCTATAAAATAGGTATAAAACAGTAAGACAAATTAAATGGTTATAATTAGGCCATTACTTAGTAAAAGAAATTGTAAATTCTCTTTCTACTTATATCCTTGCTCCTCTTTCAAATATTATATATTATTTTACTTCTAACCTAGGCGGGCTTTATAATATATTAAAGCATTTAGCATGCCAAGCTACTAAGCCTCTACTATATAACCTCCCTTAATCTACTCTTCCTTATATACTTATAGTTCTTAACACTTTATCTGCTATATTTAACCCGTCTATTGCGGATGCCAAGCTCTGAACTAATATCAAAATAGTTATAAAAGGTGTCAAGAAATATAAGCAAGAAGATAATATTAAAAAAGAATTAGGTGCCTATTTCTATAGCATTTAAGTCCTTAAATTAAATTAGAAATAGAGTCGCAGCATTTATTCCTCCGTATTACGCAAACGCCTTCTTTTAGTCTCCGCCAAGGCTATATAGGCCCGCCGATATAATAGATTTCTCTTTAATATGCGCTATTTTAAAGCGCTTTCTGCAATTATAATAGACCAATTTTGCTCAGATAAGTCCTTTTTCTATTTTATTTAGTTATCTCGTCCTTAAGGATTTATCGTGCGAGAATTTTAAAAGCATCTATAAGAATTAATCAGTAAAATGCCAAGCTAGGTATGGCTATAGCATTTTATAGTACCTTTAACTACTTCTACTTTACTACTAACAAGTTGTACGCTAGGATCTCATTATAAGAGTCGTATAATATACTAATTGACTATTTGGCTAATCGGCGTAGATTTCCTCCCATTACTTATTTTTAATGCGCTTTTTGCAGATACTTGCAGAAACGCGACTTATAATTACACTATCCGTAAAGATATGCAATAAAAATTCGTTTTAGCTATTTGAGAGGAAATAAAAGCCTTATTTACAAAAATACTATCGCAGCCCGCTATAGAGAGTGCCTTACTTATATATTATTAACAACTTAAATCCTTTTGGCCATAATTCGCGCTATTTAAGAGCTATAAATCTTGCTTTTACTATCTAATAAGGATGCCTAAAAAGGTCTTTAACTGCGGCCATACGATTTATAATATATGCATTAAGACCTTTGGCTAAAAACCAAAGTTAGAAAAGCACATATTTATTATTTCTTCTTGCTTACTTTATAGGATATCCTAGAAAATATCTAGCTTCTAATTTATTTCACCTATAGCTAGCACCTGTGTTCTTTATATAGGTAGAGGTAGTGTTTATAGCGTTATACCTCTTACTTTCCTTAATTACATTAAGCAATAAGTTTAGCATTTTGGTTGCCCGCTCTGGGATTATTTTAACTATATTTATAGAACCTTAGTTGGTATATATTGGTTGCTAGCTAGACAATTTATTTCCTAATATACTTTTAAGGCGGCCTAATTGGTATTAATATATACTTTATACTATGCGATCTCTAAGAGTCTCTCCGTTAATTTAAGGAGCTTACTAAAAAGACTTTTCCACAAGATTAAGAAGGACGCCTTTCCCTAATAAATTTTTTTAAAGACTTAATAGCGCTCTTATTAGAGACTATTAGTATAACTTATCTGCTATTAAGAGCGCGTTTTAATAGAGTCTAGGTATTTCTCCTAAAATATTTAATCTACTAAAGAACGACACGAAGGTCGCGGTAATAATAATGACTATATAACTAACTATACCTTATTTAATATTGAACTATAATAGAGGACAAAGATCTTAGGAGTACGGTATATAAGTTAGAGGTATTTATTTATCTAATTTTACTAATATAGACTTAAGGGTACTAACTTATTTGGGCTTAGCGACTAAAGTATAATATATTAATTAGTGAAGTGTAAATCTCTAAAGCCTACCTTCCTAACTTGAGTTTCCTACTAACTGCGCTAGGAAAGTACTTCCTGCATATCTATAGCTACATAGTATTTTAAACCTAAAGTACTTAACAACCTAGGCACTTACCAAGATGGTAGCCTTAAGTTTAATAATCCTTGTTTTATCGCTTTTTAGGAATGCTAATTTCTTTAGCCGGATAAGGGCTAACTGGATTTTATACTCTCTTTAAGAACTAATACTTCTTCTACTTATAAATATAAGATAGGAGTACAATCCCTAGTTATAGATTAATGTATTTTACGCCTAGTGTAGGCATTTATGGCCAATTTAAATGGAGAAAGAGAATGGAAAAGGTTTTATAATAGCGTGCCAATAAAGGCGCGTAGTCGATACTATCGTCTTAATATATTTTTGAACGGTCCAGAGCCAAATATTAATAATTTATCTTTACTTAAGGATCTTAAACAATTGGTATATAATTCCATTATATCTAGCATATAAGCAACCTTAGTAAAGGATTTAATCTATACTTCTATTTTCTACTTTAAGCTTAATAACGTACCTTATTTTATTAATGGTAACTTCCAGTGTTAAGGGACTATATTTTACCGTTTAACTCTTAATTATCAAGGTAGAGAGAATCTTTATTATATCCTTATTAGGGCCTCTTTCTTTTTCCTTATCTTTAGGCGGCTGGCGGCTTATATAGAGTCTATACCAAAGGCATTCTATTATTTAGGCGGCGTATATACTTTACTGCAAAAAGCATAAATAAGGAGGTGTATATATTAATTAGAGAGATTATAAGCAAGCTAAGGATAATTAGTAGGCTTCTGAAAACACTTTAGCAGTTAGTAATAATTCAAGGTCTAGATGCCCTATTTAGCTATATTAATTATTAAGTACTAAAGAGGTCTCTTTTAAGCATTCTATTAAAACGTAAACAGTTGGAATAGCTAGAATAGTTTTAAATAGACTAATGCTTACGATAACCGGATTTGCATTTATGGAAGTGATTTAACCATAAAGTAAAAAAAAAAAATTTATTATATTGCTTAATATGGAATTTTATTTAAACTTTCTATAACTCTAACCGTTCTTAGCCCTCGTTCCTTAATAAATTTGCCTAAGTACTTAAGTTTTAGGTTCCTAAAGATAAGTTTATAAAAAATATAGCTACGGTAATTATTATAGTTTAATTAAAGGATCTATTATATCCCTTAAAACTAAAGGTTGATTTTTCCAGAGAATAAATTTATATTAGCGTAAATTAAAATCCAGATTCTAAAGTCGTTTTTCTAAAAAATAAATTTGGAATCTAGTTTAGTGTATATTAGATTAAAAAAATCAAAATCTAGACTTTAAAGAACTACACCTTAAATATAGGAGAATTAATATACTACTAGAGGCAGTACTTAAGCTTCCTCTATATAAATACTTTAGCGTTAACCTTCTCGCAACTATGGCACTTTTAAACTTTCTACGTTTTCTACCCCTAAGTTTTTGCTCTATCTACCCATGCCTACACCCTTTCTTATAAGGTTAATTGAGTTAACTCAACCCTCTTACTAGGTCGATAACCTAGTAACAATCGCTTCTATAGCTATAGTGGCCCTTTATCTAGTTAACCTTCCTTTAGAACTCCTCTTTATGGTTATAGATTATCTTAATCTAGCAAATCTAAGCTTACTTAGTCGGTCGGCAAAGTATCTATATACAGCTCTAATGGGCAAGCTTTATCTTATCGCTCTTATATATACCTATAAGCTCTCTAGCTATCTAACGACTAGACTTAGTAACGTTATACTCTACTATAAAGAAAGAAAAAGGGGGATAGTTTTAAAATAGGCCGCTATTTACGACCGCACGTTTACTTTTAAATCGTTACTAAAAAAACCAAAGGTTGATATCTATCTAAGAGATTATTACGGAAATATATTATTACACCTCCTGGCAAGGTAAGGAAAAATAGTTTTAATAAAGCTGCTGCTTAAGGCGGGAGCAAATGTCTTAAAGCGCAACATTTCCGGCTTTACGCTATTATATTTTGCCGCCGGATGGGGATTTATAGACGCTATTCAACTTCTTATTAATAAGGGTGCAGATATCTCCGCTAATCAGATTAGGGATTTAGGGAGGGACTTTTAGGATATAAGCCTATTTAATTAAGGCGGTAATATACTACTGCACTATGCGGCCAATAATGGATATATAGATATGCTTCGGTTGCTTATTAAGGCAGGTACTAATATTAACGCACTAAGTTAGCGTAGGCGTATAGCGGCGGGTAATATAAGCGTTATCTTAGGCATGGCTAATATTCTTAAATACCTTATAGAGCTTGGGGCTCGTACTCCTTCTATAGTAAGAGTGTTAGCTTATATATGCCGTTTAAGGGAGAATTGGATTAATTAAGTAGTATTACTATAACTTAAAATAAATCCTTAGTCTGTAATATTTAAAGGCTATCTTTACGCGTGGCGTAAATATATTGGGCGGAGTTTAAAAGGCCCTTTAAAAGAGTTTCGCCAATATCTAGTTTTTATATAAGTAATGAACCGAAAGGCAGCGTTGGCTAATAGTTAGGATATAGAAGAATTTTTTAGTAGGGTCCTTAGCGTAGTAGCGGTTTTACTAAAGTAGGAGGGCGAATCCGTTGGCTAGGCAATATAAAAGTTGTACTTATTTCGGTCCTTTTGAGAATAAGGCATATCTAAAAATAAATTATCCTGCGCTCTTTCTGTGGAATTCACTATTAGTAGGAACCCCGACTATTTTTAGTAGAATATGCTTAAAGAGATATATAGGTAAGTCTATAAAGGCATCTCTTAATAGTTCTATTAAAGTATCCTATATAGACACAAAAATATCTAATAGTGCGATCCTGTAACTAAAAACACTTTAACCAAAGTAGAAAAGTAATAAAACACTTATAGACCGTTACTAATATTACTTAAAGCTGACTATTATTGTATTAGTAAAGTATAAAAGGTTTACGCGCATTACCTACTTACTATTAACATCCCTAAAAGACTTAACCTCGACCCTTATACTTAGGAAGATAGGAGCGCTTATCTTTATCCTTAAATATAAGATCTAGGCAGTCCTCCTTATTTAGGGGCGTTAGAGAACTATCTTCTAGATTATTGTTATAAGCAGGTGGGTGTCCCTTATTTAATGGCCAATAGTTAGGAGTATTATAGCCCCTATAGAGCCAGTAATAAAAGTTATAGGCTAGCTCTCGCGCTTAACTAAAAAGGTTACATCTTAGATAGTTCTATAGAAGATAGGTTGTCTCTAGAGGAGTGCTTTGTCCTATATAATAAAAAGGTTCTAAAGAATATCTGCAGAAATGGACAATAATGCATATATTCTCTTAGACTTTTAAGCTATAAAATAACAAATATACAAACGAGAAGAGCAATAGTAATAGCTTTAATAATAAGTTTAAAGAGCATAGCAAATTATTTGGTAGAAGAAATTACTTAGATATTATCCCATTCTGTTTTATATATTATTGTAGGTATCTGGCTTAATAGGGGCCTTTCTTTCGCTTACTCCCCTAGCTAGCGCTATTGAAATTGAGGTTGTGTCTTTAAAATTGGTTTTCTGTTTCCTAATTTACGATTTTGCAATCCGTAAATCTAGATCCCGTTTCCCAAATCACGGTTTTAGGATTCGCGAAACTAGAAAAGGGATTAGGAAAACAGTTTCTCCATCCTACTTGCTCTCTCTAACAATGCCACCTAGCTTTAAATTAGGGTAGACTAGCTGGTGTAGAGATTCCAATATATAATAAGCTTAGAAATCCTAGCGCTTAGCTTATTCGCCGCTTTTACACTATAGGGACCCCTATGTTTTGGTTTCCCGTTTATAGTTTCCCAGTTTAATATAGTATTATGCGGATATAACCTCTATTTAGGCGAAACGGGGCAGCTTTTAATAGGCTAGTGAGTGATTACAATTTAGTGGAAGATTAGGTTATCTAGCCTAGGCAATTTCTACGCTGTTTTATTAGCCTTAGCCAAATCTTTACAAAACTTCAACTTATATAGTAGAAGAGTATAGAACAATAGAGTGCTATTCTATATACTATAATACCTCTGGATTATTCTATGCTTACTAAAGTATCTTCTTTATCCTAGAATATAGCTCTAGATTATCCTTCTCCTGCCTTCTATTTTTTAGAAATACTATTTTCCAGAGTTTATTAACCCAGGGTTTTAATAACTAGTAGTATAGCGTAAAGTAGTCCTCTGCTATTTTAATAAAATCTCCTTTATAGGCTATGTATCCCTTCTTTAACTCTACGAGCTCTTTAGTGCCTATATAATTCTATTTCTCAAACCTTTAAATAGGCTTGCCCTTCTTATTTAGACCCTTGTAATAAACGCATATCTAGAAAAGCACCTAGAAGAACAACTCCAGATTATGCCTAAAGGAGTATTTCTCGCCAAGAAGCACTCTAATTGCTATAAATGCTTTTATGCTGGTCTTGCCCTACGCTCTCAAAGGCCCTTCCCGCCGCTCTTTAATTGCAAGATTAAGGTCGATTAAGAATAATTACTAAAAAGGATTATCGTCTTCCTTATTTATTAAGAGGTTACCTATTAAAATGTTATATTAGAGGATACTAGCCTATGTATATAAAGACTTATATCCTTTAATGCCATCCTTTAGCGTAGTAAGCATTGCAGCCTAAGAGCTTGCCTTGTAAAGAGCCTTCCTATAGTTATAAATAACAACGTATTAATATACTCGATTCTGTATAATAGGGCCCTTAATTGGAGAGCTTAAACATATACGCTTACTAGACGGTAATGGGGCATTAGTGTAGCTAAAAGATCTCTTTTAGCCTATTTTTGTACTGCCTTGCACTCCAGTTGGTTTTAAAGGTATTATTAAGCCTTCTAGCTTATAGTTTGTCGCCATTATAATATCCAGCCCCTTACGGATATTAAAGATGTTATTATCTTATCCACCTATATAAATAGTCGTATAGTGATAGTACCTAGCCATATTAACTACTCCTTTCTTTATTACCTTATATAGCAGTTTACCCTCTTTCTTACGCTCTAAGTACTGCTATAAGTCTTTAATAATAAAAGGTGTCTTAATATCCCTCTTATAGTGTGCTTTTTAGTAAGTAGTTACTTAACTAGCGATATAGGGTGCCCGCTTTATAAGTTTGTTAAAAATAAGACACTTGGTCCAATTATTATACACAACTTCAACATATCATTTGCCGTCTAATATTAAAATAGTAGGATTAAATCCAAGCTGCTTCTTATTTATTTAAAGAAATCTTAACATTGCTAAGGTAAATTACAGTCCGTCTTTATTAATGTTAAATAGTAATAATGCGATGCCTTCTACCCGGTCATACTCCTATAGCTGCATAATAGATCTATAGAGGGTAAAGCCTAGGACAAAGTAACGAGTATCCTAAGCAGCGAAGACTTCTCTTATATATTTCCCTAAATCAAACCATGCCTTTAAGGCTATATTTGTATTTAGATTACTCTTTAGCTCTCCTAGCACGAGTATATACAACTAATAGCATTAGGAGCTTTCGTTGGCTATTAGATTATTTATAAAACTAATATCTAGCTTTTAGTCGGCTGTAGATCCTTATAAGGGCTGCTAAGTATACTAAACTAGTCTTTATTATGTCTTTAAAGCGAACCTATACTCCTTTATAAAGTCTAGAAATAATTTAATTAACTTATTAAACTACTCCAGGACTTTACTTTCTTTTACGCCTTTAGGCCAGTTACGCTAGCCGCCTTTCTTAGTATACAATAGATTATCCCCTTCCTTGCATTTCTTGAAAACGGTAGCATTTACCGCCTTAAGGCCTTCTACTTCCCTAAAGAATACTTTATATAAGCCACGAATCCTAACGTAAAGAGGGCCTAGCTCCTCCTTTAGAACGTTATCTACGTATTTCCTATATTTAGACGAGTTGGCGAAGCTGCTTATATTGTGTAAATATGGGGTTTAAGCGTGAAATAGTAGCGGTCAGGGAGGTATAGACTCTATTATAGTGGCGATAGTATTACCCCAAACGTCCTTATCTAATTCGCGATTGATAACTAATTTTAGGAGAGGGGTAAACCGTTTGATATTAAAGTTGTTAGAATTAACCAAGGAGCCAAGTTAGACAAGGTTACAAAGAATATTGCTATAGCCAGCGCTAGATAGCAGTAGTTAAGCAGCGGGAAGGTTTTATAATGCCAAAATAAGGTCGACCACGAGATTTTTAAGCCCTATGCGTATTAGAGAGGATTTGTAACAGATAAATTAATAATTACCTTTATCGCCTATCTAGCGTAATGAGTTTAGAGAGCTATAGATGCCTAAATCCTAATAAGTTAAGTTAAATAAATTATAAAAGTCAGTTAGTTCTTCCCTAATAGTGTAACGGAACCTTGTAGCAAGAACTATAGTGGGTCCTATTATTAGGCTAGGTATGTAGATATAAACAGGTCACATAATAATAACTAGTGGAGTGGTTGCCTAACAGATTAACTCCAATTGTATTCTAAGATTTACTATAAAGAGAGAACTATCTGGGTAGGGACTATAGTCCTTTAAATACATAACTATACGCCTAAGAAACCCCTTCGCTCTGTAAGGTACGTGTGCTCTATCTACTCCGTTATGGATTATACAGATCACACAGATCATATGGATTATATTACGTAACCTTAGCTACTATTCCTTATTATATGGTTCCACTAGATCCATCCTAGACCGTACCTATATTAACTAACTAGCTTCCACCAACTCCTCTCTAAGTAGTTGTAACATTATACTTAAGCTGTCCATAACACCATCTCCCTCCTCTTTATCTTTGTCCTTAAAGATTCCCAATATCTCTAAGTCGTCCACTAGAGGTGTAATGTCCGTTTAATTAATCTAGTTAATATCCTTACTTATTATACCTAAAGCATCTTCTTTTTCTTCTACAGCTCGTCGGTCTTACACTATTGCTGCAATACTATCTCTGGGTGAGATAATGCCGTTTCTATATTCTTATTATGCGAAAGAGGGGTTAGTCTATATTGCGCTAGCAAGTCCTTTATCTTAACAACCCTTCTTTTATTTGGAGTGCACTAAAGCAAATGTTTAATTATTCTGTGACGTTCGCTTTGTCTTTAACGCTAAGTATACGCGTTCTATAACTCTTAACAGTCTTTAAGTTCCTTAAGTAACTTATTATAGGGTCTTATGTTTAATCTACCACTAAGAAGCTTACCGGTAAGCTAGCCTCCGCGCTACTTAAGGTTTAACGTATCTTAGAAGAATCCGCACGTGTCCTTAAAGCTTAGCGTCTGGCTTATACTTATCTTTAATGCCTTAAACGTGTTCGTAAGAAGGTTTGTTTTAAGGAGTGGAAACTTATTTAATAGAGTTTGTCTAAGCTAGGCGATAAAAAAATGGATTCTCCTCCTACAAGGAAAATAACTCTAAGTAGCTTGGCAATTGCTCCTCTTAGGTCCCCCTTAGGTGACTCATTTTTTTGCGATCCTTTTTTATTAATGCTGCCTGACCTGCTTTTTTTTAATACTCCTATACCTTTCCTATAGCGTTCTTTAGGTTGCTTAGTAGTTCCTAGGTAGTCTTACTATAGCCTATCTACTTTACTTTGTACCATGTTTTGTTATCTATATCCTCGTGACTAATAATCTTTAAAACTTACTACTCATCTTCTTCTTGCCCTTTGTACGTGTCTGCCTTATAAACTAGTAGTTTAACGCTTCCGTATGCTGGCTCTAGTATTGCGACATGCTATATAGGGTAAATTCTCATTTTGGCTAGTAGGTTTAGCTTATACGTAACCAATAAAATTCTTTGCGTAATTTTAAAAGGTCCTAGTTTAACATAGTCCAACTTCTTACTCAGCCGTTAACTCTTAAAATTTTTGTATAGTAGCTATACTTTATCTCCCTCCTTAAGATCTAGTCCTTTAGATCTCTTAGCATTATAGTATCTTTTTATTTGCTCTTATACTAGTTTAGCTGTTTCTTTAAGGTCTATATAAAGATTTATTAAAGTCTCCATTCTTTACTTAGCTGTGCTGCTTATCTTCTTTGCTTAATATGGCGACAATAATGTTCTTAGCTTATACCCGTAATTCGCCTTAAACGGTGATGTTCCCGTTCCTTCTTATGGTGTTATATTATATACAAACTATATAACTGGTAGTAACAATACCCAATTATTTTATGCGTAATTAATATAGTGCCTTAGATACTGTTCTAGTGTCTAGTTTAACCTTTCTGTCTGTCTGTCCGTCTGCGGATAATACGCTGTTAAGGTTACTGCGCGAACTCCTTATTCCGCCAAAAACACCTTCTAGAATACTGCTATAAATCTTAAATCTCTGTCTAATATGATCTTGTTTGGTACTCCGTGTCTTATAAACACTTCCTTAATATATATTCTAGCGATATCCTCTACTAACATTTCTTCTGTACATGCTATAAAGTACTCCCACTTTATAAGCTTATCTACTATCACTAAGATCGCATCGTGATCTTATCCTATAATAGGATCTTTTAACTTTAGTAACTTAATAATAAAGTCCTATAATATAACCTTCTATAGTCTTCCTGGTGTCTTAACAGGTTATAGCCCTCCGTACGGCTTATGCCTTATTAGTTTGTTTCTTTAGCAATCTAAATATTCTCTTATAACTTATCTTGCTAGTCCCCAGATTCCTTAAATAACATACTCCTCTTAAAGTCTTAACACTAAGCCTATAGCTCTATTGTGTCCTTAAGTTAGTCCCTTATAGAATAACTTAATAAACTCTTTTGCAATAGACCTTAGAACATAGGTTGCTTCTCTATTTTTATACTGTTCCGTATCCGGATCCTCTGCCTGTACTTCTTAGATCTTCTATATCCAATCACTCTCTAGTAATTTATAGATCTGACCTTTTCTAGTTGCTATAATCTTAGGATAATTATACCTAATTAATCTACCTTAATCTTTTCGCAGTAAAGCCCCTAATGGCTTTCCGTTACTTTATAGTTTAGCTTTCCTACTTAGAGCATCCGCTCGTACATTGTCTGTACCCTTAGTATACTAAATCTCAAAATGGTATTCTATAAGCATTTCCGCCTATCTAACCTGTCTTTAGTTAAGTTCCTTTATTATTAGGAATCCTATAAGGTTCTTATAGTCCATCTTAACTATAAACGGTTTTTCTATGCCTTGCAAGAATACTCTCTATTCCTTTAATACTGTAACTATACCTAATAACTCCTTGTTATAGATGTCATAGTTTAATTCTGGTATTATTATCTTTTAACTATAGTACGCTACTGGATGCCATGCGTTCTGGTGCTTCTATAGCAAATATACTCCTAGTGTAAAGTCTAATACATCTGTCTTAACAACTGTCTCTAGCTTTAGTTAATAGATCTTAAGGACTAGTTCCTAGGTAAACAACTCTTTAAGTTCCTTAAACAACTTCTTTTACTTTATTCCCCATGTCTATAGTTCCTCCTTCTTCGTTAGTCTTGTAAACGGCTTAATACTTTTTAACTACTATGCTATAAACCTCTTATAGTAGTTGCAAAGCCCTAGAAACAATCTTAACTATATAGTATTCTCTGGTTCTTGTTAACTCACTATAGCTTTAACTTTCTTTGGGTCCATGCTAATTCTTCTTAGTTTAATAATAAATCCTACAAAATTGGTATTTTTTGTAAAGAACTCGCACTTCTTAATAGCTACTAGCATCTGTTCTTCTTATAGTCTCTTTAAGACCTGCTTAATATATTCCTTATGTTCTTTCTTACTCTCTAAGTAGATAATAATATTGTTAAGGTATACTATAATAAATTCATTAAGGTGTTCTCCTAATATACTATTAATTTACTTCTGGAATGTTACTAGTGCGTTTATAAGCCTAAACTGTATAATTAATAGCTTGTATAGTCCTTCCTTTAACCTAAAGGCTGCCTTCTATTTATCGCCTTCCTTGATTCTAATCTAATAGTACACCTACCTTAGATCTATCTTTATAAAGATCTTTACGTTGCCTATCCTATCTTAGATTTCGCTAATTAAGGGTAAAGAATATCTATCCTTTCTAGTAATGCTGTTTAACTGTCTATAGTTAATACACATCCTAAGTTTTCCGTTTTTCTTTAGAATGAACAGTACTGGATATTCTACTAATAACTGCAATAGTCTAATGTATCCCTTTTATAAGTTCTCCTGGATAAACTCTTTAAGTGCTACTAACTCCATTTTAGTAAGCTTATAGACTGGAAAGAACCTTAGACTTATTCCTAGTTCTAACTCTATCTTATAGTCCTATACTATATACTCTAACAGCTTTTCACTTTCTAGTAACTATAACTTTCTTCCATACTTGTAGTATCTCTTTAGTATATAACTTAAGCCTCACTTAGTCTCTTTATATGTCGCTCCGACTTAGTACTATACTAACTTGGTTTACTATTACATCTTACATTATTAAGTATCTCTAATATTGACTTAACCTATAACCCAATTAATCTTTAGATTGTATTCCTATAACTAAGGCATTCCTAATATCGCCTTATCTTTTCCCAACGGTAAAATATCAAAAGTCATTCTAACTAGTCTCCCTTTAATAGTTAACTAAATAGGTCCTATTTTAAGATTAATAATACCTCCTCTATAGGCTATCTAATCTCCTAAAATTGTTATAAGTAGATATATATAAAGGCGCGAAGAGGCTTTGGGGAAGATTTAAAGGAACAAATATAAATTCTATCTAATCTAGGGGTATATAGCTCTTGCAGAGTATAAGACGTTGCGTAAAGAAGAGAAAGGAATATAGGAAACTTATAACTAAATATTTATGGTCTTGGCAGTAGACGCGTGGGCACAAGCCTACGCGGATTTTAACAGGTTTTAACCAAATTCCATTACGTTAGTAGAATTTAGTGGAGACTAGTGGAAATTAATTAAGTTAGCGGAATTTAGCAGAATTTAATTAAAGCGTTAGAATTTATCTGTTAAGTGTTTTACTAAGACATTCCTACTGTAACTAGGCTAGTCCCATTACAGTACCCCCCCCTTTAGCCGAAGGTCCAAAACAATTTAATTTAGTTAAGAATTTATAACTTATTACCTTATAAGCGTCGTAATATGGTTTAAGTTCTTTTTAATTTTAAGTTTCCTGCTATTGTGTTTCATGTCTTCGTATTAGGTGGCAGTTATTTACCTTTATATTATGTCTATCTAGCCAGAGCAGGCTGCGAAGGATGGTCTTTATGGAATTCTTTTACTAGGGAAGGCGTGTTAGCCTTAACCTGTTTATAGGTTTCCTAGGTTCGTATTTTATATCCTTTCCACTTAATAAGAAGTTTAAATCGTTTAGATTATGTTTTCCATTGTATATTATTAATTAAGTTAATAAAGTACAAACTGTTACCGTTGTTAATAATTACGGGAGGTAGCGGCGGAATTTTGTAAGTTATAGGATTGTTTCTTAAGGGTTATAACAAGCTTACGTAAAACGTCGGGTGTATTTTCATTTTAGTCGGCAGTTCGAGCTTATAGGCGTACGGGCTCAGTTTCTTCTTAATTTAGTACAGGCCCACAAACTTCCAATTAAGTTTCTTTAAAGGCCGTTAAGTCTTTAGGTTTCGTATACTTAGGTAAGCCATATTACCTTCTTTAAAGTCCTATACGGGAGCTTGTCCTTTATTCGCATGCCATTCCTATAACGTTTAAGCGTATATTAACTCACTTCATAACAGTTCCGTTAACTGCTTTATTTAATCGGCGAGGTTATATATATTAATTAATTGGATCTGTTTAATCGTGGGTCCTATTATGTTAATATTAGGTCATGGCTTAAATCCGAGTTAAGGGTTTTATCTATAGGTCGCGTAGAACGGTATTACGCCTATTAATATATTTATTATATTATTTGTAGTAAACTTAGCTAAAGGTAGCCATTTTTTCTAGTTGTCTTATAGGTATGAGTAGTATATTTATAAGTATTGTTCTATAATCACGTTCGCAATTTCTGTTTAACTATCTATCTCTAGATAAAACGCAGTTAAAAGTTATATTTAAATACTTAATTATTTACATAGAGCTTACTAGAAGTCTAAAACAAACTGGCTTCTGTGGTTGGATATTATTATATTAGGAAGTCCATATAGCTTAAAGACGTGCTTAATAAAATATTTGGCTACTAATATCGTATTAATTAAGTCTATAGGAATCATATATCGCATTTTTATAAGATAATTAACTACTACTATAATATTTATAAACCCATTACTACTAAGCAAGTCAACTATAAAGTTAATTAAGATATCGCGCCATCTTTATATTAGGATTGGTAGCGGTTAAAGTACTCCCTGCTTCTTTATATAAGAGGTTTTTCCACGTACGCACATCCTATATGCTTAAACATATTTCCGTACGTAGTTGTGCATTATAGGCTAGTAATATGCTTGTTAAACGATCTTATAGGTCTTTGCACGGCCAGGATATCCTACTACGGGGGAGTTATGTACGAATTTAAGTATCTTAAATTGTAAAGGTTTGGAATTTGGAACTACTATCTTCTATTAATAGTACAATCGATTATTTCAAATTTCGCCTTTAGCAAGTGTAATATCCTTATATTATCGTTTTCTAGTTCGGATCGCCTTTATTACATCTACTATCCATATATTATTCTTATATTTGTATTTTATTAGCTTATTAATTTCTATTTCCTATTTATTAACTTCCAATTCATTCCTATTAAGTTCTATATCTAGAAATATAAGATATAGTTTTTTAAAACATTTAGGGGGCAGTAAGATCCGTAATTAATTTATAATCCGTTTATTTAAGGCGTTTACAGGTAAGTCCTATAATTGTTATATTAATATATTAGGCTTTTAATTAAGTTTACCTAGTTAATATATAATCTTAAAGTTAAATTATAAGAGGTATTCGGCCTAACAAATTTAGCGCTGTATTAATTGTTTTATAGTTATAAAGTATTATAGATTCTTATGGTCCGTTAACACGCATATTAGAAATAACAATCCTTCTAGCTTAGGACGCCATTATTTAAAGCATCTAACGATTATAAGCAGTTCCTTATTATATATCTTATAGTTTAATTTAGTAGGGGCGAGTTTCTAGGAAAGAAAGGCTACTAGACATACTTCGCCATTCTTATTGTATTGCAATAACACTCCCCCTAGCGCATAATCTGATAAGTCTATTTTAATAATATATTTAAGGTTAGGGTTAAAGTAAGTAAGGATTAGAGTAGTTATAAAGCAATATTTTAAGTTATTAAAAGCTCGTTCGCATCTAGCGGTCTATTTAAATTTTATCTTTTTCTTTATTAGGTTTACTAACGGCTAAGCAACTTCTAAGAAGTGGTTAATAAATCGTTAATAGAAATTTGCGAATCCTAGAAATCCTTAAATGTCCTATATATTACTAGGGCTTTTCTAGTTCATAATCGCAGCGACTTTCTTAGGGTTTATTTTAATTCTATCACGGAATATAATTAAGCCTAAGTATATAACCTTGGATGCGTAGAACTTGTATTTCTTAATATCGCATTATAAGCCCGCGTCTCGTAAGTGTTTAAAGACTATTCTAATGTGTTTTTAATGTTTAGAAAGCGAGGATAAGTAGATTAAGATATTATTAATATATATAGTAATAAATATATTAAGGAATTCACAAAGCGTATTATTAACGTATTACTAAAATATACTAGAACCGTTCTTTACACTAAACAGTATTACTAGGTATTTAAAGAGTCCCTATTATTATTATTATTTATTGCTTAACGTCCGATTTGGATCCCTGTTGGGCCCATGCGGACTACTCCTTATATATATGTAGGGAGAAAACTCTATTTAAGAAAACCCCGTGATCCGTCTCCCTACCTTTTGGGGCTCGCTTACAAGTCGCCTACGAGTCACCAGTAGTGCTCTACTACCTTACTTTTTAACCTCCTTAGGAACTACTGCTGCCGTAACAAACCTACGGACGCGCTAGTATTACACACTGTACTCTACTCCTGTAGAGTTATTAGGGGGCGCCTATTACTCGCCCCTTTGCCTTCTATTACTATTTCCTTTGCAACCCAGAATTGGTCTAGCACATTTTAGCTAATAAGCTACCGGGTAGCCGCCTTAAGGCCTTTCTATATTGAGAGTAGTGTATTATAGTTTTCTGTGCTAGCTGCTGAGAGCATTACTTCTTGGCCGGTCTATAAGGGGTATAATAGTATTACGTATTTTGGTGTCTGTCTTAGCCAGCTATATTTACACCTTAGGCTATTTACTAGGATACCCACCTAGTGAAGCTAATCTTTTAGTCCTATTACTCCTATCCTTAAGAGTGTTGCTATTGTATTTTCCGCCTTTGTTAGGCCCTCTTGGAGCCCTTAGGTATTTACCCCCTATAGTATTACCTATGCTACGGCTTGGGTTCCCCTTGCCTGAGTCTACCTCTATACCTTTAACTCCTATTTGTCTCTCCAGCGTTGGTCTAACTAGTATTGTGTTACGGTAGATGGTTTTCTAGTACTCTTTTATGCTCTACTTTGGCTCCTTTCTCTCTCTTGCTATTGTCTTCGCTGGCCTCTTGCGCGTCTCCCTTCCTCCTCTATATAGGCCTGGGCCCTAGCGCCGCACTATTTTTCTTCTACTTTCTCTACCTATTTTCCTAATATATCTTCCCTACTTTAGGGTTATTGGTTCCTTCTCCTATAGGGCACCCTAGGGTCCCTCTATAGTTTGTTTAGGCGTGTCTTGATATACTTTATAACATTAGAGTTGCGTTCCTTTTGCACCCTTTATATTACATCGGCTTCAATATATAGTTATAGGGGGGGAATATTAGCTTCCTTTTTAAGCAGTGCTGTGGCTATTTGCTTATACCCGCCTATTATACTCTTAAGGCAGGCTGTTTGGACCTTTTAGAGTGGTTTAAGGAGTAATTTAGGGGGGCCTTTCTTAGTTTCTCTAGTGGCCCAAATGCTAGATCTATATATTATGGTTAGCCGGATAACTGCTGTATATAGTAGGCGTGACCTCTAGAAGCATGGACCCTATATAGAATTAACGATCCTGGATATGGTAATATACTGTACTTAGCCCTTACGGGCCGCTTACGCCGTATGTGCGCTCTACTGGAGCTTGCTGTTTACCCATACTCCTAATACCCTTAGGCCTTGAACCGGTTAACCCCCAAAGCCTTGGATATAGATTGTATGCTAAAGATTTGCAGATTAGTTACGTTTTCTTATAAAATAGATTAGCTGGTATTTCTCTAGTAAGAATTGGACTCTATATTATCTTACCTATTCTATATAGGTGTCGTGGGCTTTCTCTAGTGTCCTACAGTTCTCTGCGGCTGTTAGCCCATATATAATTAGGTTTATATTATCAACGAAGCCTATCCTCTGGGTTGCCCCTTCCTTAAAGGTGTTAAGCAGGTTGCTTATAAAGAAGAGGAAGAGTATAGGCGATAGAGGTGATCCTTATAGTATTCCTATTATAACTGCAATAGGGGGGCTCTGGTATCCGCTAAAGACTAGTAATATTTCTTTCTGGCCTATAAATCCTTAAATAAATTAAATAATCTATTTTAGGAAGCCCTTTACCCTAAAGATATATAAAAGACGCTTATAGGGTATATTATTATAGGCGCCGCTAATATCTAGGCTAAGTATTAATACTATAAAGTCCTTTCGCATAGCCCATGCAGTTTTAATAGTAGTAGCGAGTAGTGTAAGTGCTAATAGCGTTAAGCGATTCTTTTTTGCCCTTATTTAGCTTTATGGTAGTAGGGCGTGTTCCTCTGCTGTATCTACTATATGGTCCGCTATAACCTTTTCTAAGATCTTGCTTAGGGTGTTTTCTAAGGCAATAGGGCGGTAGCTTCCTAGGATTAAGTAGTCTGCTTTACCTTCTTTTTGTAAGATAACCGTCGTTATAGATCTTTTAAGTCGCGGGTAGTAGCCTATTGCAAAGTATGCTCTAGCTACGTCTGCAAGCTAAGGTGCTATAAGTGGTCTATAGGTCTTTAGGGCTTTGTTTAGAATCCTATCTGGTTCTAGTACTATGTTATTTAAAAGGCGGCTAATAGTTCTAGCCATTTCTTTAGTTATTATGTCGCTGTTAACCCTTAGGCGAGTTACTGGTGTTTTACTAGTAATGTCACTAAGGTCTACTAGAGCCGGTTAAGGGAAAAATCTTTCTATAAGGATCTTTGCCTTCTTATTATTATTGCTTGTGGCCTGTAGTTCACCTGCTCTTTATAGGGGTGGTAGGTATAGATCTTCTACTAGGCGTCCCGCCTTTTTCTTTACCTATTTCACTATGGTCCAAAGGCCCTTGTTATAGGGGAGACTTAGGTTAGTAGTGTGTTTATTTATAAACTATCTTTAATTATTCCTTGCTTCTTTTCTTAGGGTATTCTTTAGCTGGTTTCTTGTATCTTTATATTATCTCTTGTCCTCAGAATTATGGCTGCTTGTATATTTCCTCCTTGCTCATCATTGGCCGGCTATAAGGGCCGCGCACTGTGCGGACTATATATATTACGCATAGGGGCCTGGTTTTAAAACTGGGTAGTGCTCTTTTAGCCCACTTTTAATTACTGCCTAGATCCTTTCTAGTCTTTAATTAATTTCCTTAGGGGTAGCTAATAAGCCTTGCTTATTTAGTATTAGGTGGATTTCTTCTAGGTCTTAGAGTTGTTGTTTAATTATATTAAGGAAGCTATCTACGTTAAGCTTCCTTATTGCGTATCTTTTGCTATTTGGTTACGCCTTAATGTCCAG
>Ga0307507_10000311_pt1 | contig 97826 bp, 44 predicted proteins | sample 7_EM_MG_FD_207223 | JGI IMG/M metagenome (GOLD analysis project Ga0307507, IMG submission 207223) | Populus trichocarpa ectomycorrhiza microbial communities from riparian zone in the Pacific Northwest, United States - 7_EM | ecosystem: Host-associated > Plants > Roots > Unclassified | place...
GTAGGCAGATGCAAACAGGTAGGCAATGCAGACAGGTAGGCGATGTAGGCAGGTAGGTAAGTTAATAGGTAGATAGGTAGAAGAGAACCATCGCTGTATTATATTAAATTATCTAAAATAATATTATTTATTTTGCTAGCCTTATAAATAGCTTTAAAGTAGCTTTTATTTATTTAAAATATGTTATTAGTATAAAAGAGGTACATATAATTATGGTTGCCAAATGCGCAGATTATTAGCAGGTTGCGCGCAGGCTGCGCGCAGGCTACGTGTCAAAAAAACACGACATAGGCTAGTCGGTCGAGTTGCTAAATGACCTTAACTGCGCGCCAATTGCGTTAACCACCAACCATTGAGGCCATTGAAAGGGTACCATATTTTGCCAATGTATGGTAAAGGAACTAGTTACTATACTAGAAGCATCTTATGGCAACCCTAACTAAGTCGCCACGTTATAAAGAAAACTAAATAAGATAATATAGTGTTCCAAGAACTTCCTATTATACTTTGCTAAATTCCACTGCTATGCTAAAGAGACTAGATGGAATAAACCTACCTTAATTAATCGATTAGTAGAATCTCTAAACTCCAAATTAAAGGCATCTTTTGTAGGAGTTAAACTACCAGGTACCGTTACTGCCTACGCCAACGTTATTAATGGCCTATATAATGACTTACTACGCCTTACCCTAAAACATATATCTTAATACTCTGCCCCCTAACCACCTAAGACCTGTAAGGACTTAGATGCTATAGATATTGACATTAAGACCCTTTTCTATGCCCTAAAAGGATCTGCTAAATAAGGGCGATGCATTAAATATGGTCTCTATTTTAAGTATAGAAGCGATGCTTATATCTTTAGCTACTGCTCTGTCCCTTTCTAAAAAAATTTATAAACGGCCAATACTAGTAGCCGTTTACCACACTAATCCTCTAGTTACCGCCCCTAATCTTTACCTGGTTCTAGCCCCGCATCTAATAAGCACTACTTATAAGGATAAAGTTATAACCAACATTCTAGAGGAACCCCTTTCCGCTTACTACCAAAAGGTATATTTTGGAGTTAAGTTGCTCTCTGGGACAGCTATGTTATAGGATCTCATTAAATGCATTAGATATTGCAAAACCTAACTCTTAGGATTGTAGTATAACTGTTAACTACTGTCTTTGGCAGAAAGGTTAATAGGCTAATACTTAAGTCCTAATTAACACAGGAGCTAGCGGTATAGGATTTGTTAATAAGATCTTTGCGTAAGACAATAGGTTTACCCTAACACCCCTTAACCGGCATATTAACATATTTAGATTTAATGGCAAACGCACTGTTTTGGGCTGTATTACTTATATAGCGGCCCTAAGACTCTAATACCTAAACCACAAAGAATTAATTAAACTCTTTGTAACTACCCTAGGTCACTTAGTAATTCTTAGACAGCTCTAGATAAAGCTATATAAAGTAACTATTAATTAGGACAACCTTAAGCTTCTATTTACCGCCTCCCGTTATAAGCAGAAGTGCCTTATAACTTACTGCTTAGACCCTAAACCAAAATCTAGAAAATCCACCAGGATATACTAGTCTAAAATTTCCACCAAATTCCATAAACATAAAATATCCACCAAATTCCACCAACCTAAGAATTCCACTAAATTTTACTAACCTAAGAATTCCACCAAATTCCACCAAGAACCTAGAAGTTACACTAAACTATATAAACTGACCCTAACTGCTATACTGCCCTAAACCAAGCATAAGTCCAAGCTTAATATATAAAGGTACCAGAAGAACTGGTATTCTACTATAAAAAGGATACTTAAAGAACCTAAACCTAAATCTAACACTAGCTCTATATCTAACACTAAACCTAATACCAAATCCAAAACTGAATAGGAAACTATATAAGAAACTAAGGATAATCTAAGCTTACTTAATACCTTAGATATCCATATAATTGGAGCTACTCCGCTAGTACGACTTACCAGGAAACCAGAACACACAATCTTCGCTACTATAATGGCTAATATTAAAAAGGCCTTAGTACCAAAGAAGCATACTAACCCCGCCATAAAGGTACTAGTAGAGTACCATAAATACCTAAATATATTATTATAAAAGGAAGCTAATAAGCTACTAGAACGCCGTCTATATAATTATAAGATTGTAATTAAAAAAGGAAAACATCCTAGATTTGGACCCCTATATGGGATGTCCTAAAATAAACTCTAGGTACTATAGAAGTACTTAGATAAACATCTAGATAAAGGATTTATTAGAGCAAGTTCTTTACCTATAGCCACGCTAGTAATCTTTGTTAAGAAACCTGGCGGTGGTCTACGCTTCTATATAGACTACTAAGCTCTTAATACTATTACTGTTAAGAACTAATACCTAATCCTATTAATTTAAGAGACACTAAACTGATTATGTAAAGCTCGCTTCTATATAAAGCTTAATATTATCTATACATTTAACCGCCTCTATATTGCAAAGGGAGATAAATGGCTTACTGCATTTCGTACTTAATACAGATTATTTAAGTACTTGGTAATGCTATTTAGCCTTATAAACGCCCTAAGTTCTTTTTAACACTTTATAAATAACACCTTACACCTATACCTGGACGTCTTTTATACTGCTTATATTAACAATATTTTAATATACAGTAATAATCTAGCTAAATACCAGAAATATATTAAACTGGTCCTATAAGCCCTGCGCGGAGCTGGCCTATAATTAGATATAGATAAATGCGAGTTACATAAAACGGAAGTTCTATACCTTAGACTTGTTATTTCTATAGATGGCATATAAATGGACCCTAAGAAAGTTAAAGTGATTGTAAACTAGCAAGAACCTAAGAATGTTAAGGATATAAGGGCCTTTATAAGATTCGCCAATTTCTACTAATAGTTTATTAATAACTTCTCCGCCTTAGTTTTACCCCTTATGGCCTTAACACAAAAGGATAAAGCCTTTATCTTTAATAAAGAATGCAAGAAAGCTTTTACTTACCTAAAAGTTATATTTACTACCGCACCTGTACTCTAACACTTTAACCCAAACTAAATAAGTATTGTAGAAGCTAACTCATCTAACTACGTCACTAGAGGTATTCTGTCTCAGTATAATAAGGAAGGAGTATTGCACCCTATAGTATACTTTTTAAAATAACTAAGTCCAGCCAAATGCAATTACGAGATCTATAATAAGGAACTATTGGCTATTATTAGATATTTTAAATAATGGCAACCTAAACTAAAAGGCTCTGGATTCCTAATTAAGGTTTTTAGCGACTATAAGAACCTATAATACTTTATAACTATAAAACAGCTAAGCTATTATTAGGCCCGCTGGTTAGAATATCTGTCCCGTTTCCGATTCTTTATTATATATTGCCTAGGCGTTTAAGGCTAGAAGCCTAATACCCTAACCCAACGTTTATAAAATGTACCAGCTTAAGAAGAAGCGCGCTCCTACTATAATTAGACCCTACTTTACCCTAAACTATTTAAAACCCCTACTAAAGATCTCTTAGTATACGTCCTTAAAATAACTAATTAAACTATTAAATATATTATAGCTGATGAATACTTAAACAATAAGTTTATCTAAAAGACGCTTAAACTAATTTAAGACGGCGTTAGACGCTCTAAAAGGATTTATCTAAGTAAATGCGAAGCCTATAAAGACCGCCTGTACTACTAGAACTGTCTAGTTATACCTAACCACAACAAACTTAAGCTTAAGCTCCTTAAATATATATATAATCTACCAGTAGCTGGTTACCTAGGCTGAGGAAAAACCTTGGAACTGCTCTAATAAGAATACTACTGGTAAAATATGCATAATATAATATAAAGGTATGTCTCTAGCTGCTATACCTGCCGATAAGCTAAGGCTTTATATAAGATATATAACGGCTTCCTAAAGCCACTGCCTATTCTGGACTAAAGATGGAAGGATATCTTAATTGACTTTATTATTGATCTCCCTATAAGTAAAGGCTGCATAAACATTATGGTAGTTATAGACTAACTATCTAAGATAAAACACTTAATTGCCTACCCTAATATATTAGCGCCTACTGTTGCCTAATTGTTCCTGGATTATATATAGAAACTCCACAGATGTCACGGAACCCGACCGCAGGGGCCTCCATAGGAGAGCCCCGTGCTCTCGTGTATACCTCGCGTACAGCTTATGTCAGCTACGCGTGGGTATATCACCTCCTTACGCCCTCGACCCTTACGATCGATCGCGCAACGTCTTGTAGACTCCTCGAATACATACGCTCTGTAGCCATTGACCCCGTCCCGTGACATTACGTTGCGCCTTTTTTTTTTCACCGACGCTCAGCCTACGACCAATTCTACGTCTCCACGATACTACAGGCGCTGCCAGAAGCAGCGCGTCTCCCACTTCGTACCTCCAAAGAACCGACAATAGTAAGACGAAATTCCTTACTAGCTACTATATCAAACTTAAAGAACAACCCAATACCTATATCGAACCCACAACACTAATTAATCCCAGGAGGATTTAATTTATTAGCCCTAGCCTTAACCCCTAAAGGGAAGCCTAGTGGCTTAAAAGACTATAACAACCTTAACAAGGTGGATATTGATAATGTTTTATCTTTTATTAACTATATAACTACAGACAAATAAGCTAAAGGGCTACTACTTATTGAAATCAAGATATAAGACGTTGAGATATTTGTGAAAATGGTAATATAAGAACCTAATAAATACTACCGCCTTCTATAAAACTATTATCTAAAGCTTATATAAGCTGAGATACGTACTGCCTAAGATTATAATATTATCTAAGACCTATAAGCTTATAAGGCGCTTGCTAATAATATACACTAAGAGATTAAAGACAACCTCTGTAAGTCTAAACGCGATGTCCAACAATTAAAGAAGGCTAAGATTATACTTATTATAACAGTTACTAAAAAAGAGGGTATAATTAAATACCTATAATCTTAGCTTAACAAGCACATTTGTAACAATATTAGATACCCCTCTACTGTATATAATGCTACCCATATCTCTACGCCCCTGGCAACCTTACCTACTTAACGCTTAATAGAGGGTTAGCGCTAAGCAGCTTCGCCTAATGGGAACCCCTACTACAGCGGTAATAATAAAAGCTATAATAACTAAACCTAAACTGCCACTGTAGGGTCTAATATATACTACCTTAATCCCCTAATCTTTAAGGGTAACCGTAAGGAATATAGCTACTAGAAGATATAAATCCGCAAGAAACTAACCTAGAGCGCCTACCTTTTCCCTATAGAAGATGCTAAGATTAGCTACATTATCAGGCGAATAAAGGGCATCCTATTTAATAGGCTCTTTACTTAATAGGAGACTGGCAGTCCCTAGAAGTGGCAGTCCCACTAGAAAATCCTTAACAACCTTAACTAAATATACCACGACTATAACCTAGTGGCCACCAGTTAAGCTAAACTACGTGCCTTAAAGATAAGTCCCACTAAATTATTTAATAATTTCTATATTAAATTCTAGGAATATACTGGAGCCCTTACCTAAGATAATGCTAAAGACTAGGAAGATCTTCTTAAAAAAGTCACTTATTACCTTAGTTATGCAGCTGCTAGCTACAATTATAATAATATTTATAATATGGTAGCAGCCCTATAGAAGATTAAATGACGGCTAAACTAGATCGCTACTGCAAACCCCTGCCTAAAGACCTCTCTATAGAAGCCCTCTAGACCTACTAAACCACTAACGCCTACTACCTTAAGCAACACTACTGGTCCTAATATTAACCTCTTTATACTAACTTTCCTATAAAAGCTACTAGATGGAGAACGCAAGCTACTCTAGAAGCTAAAGCGCTACTATAGATGCCATTAAGAAGGCTATTATAGCTATAGCCCAAACTGCCTAATAGATAGGTTTAGCAGCTGCCGCCTAATACCTAACCTAGTACCTTAAACACCAAATACGTTGCTATATACCACTACTATACAAGATAAAGACACAGTAATAGTAGTAGAGTTAAATATAGAAATGGAAAACGCTAAGTCCTAGCCCTAAGTTATAGGTTAGGACGCCCTAATAATAAGGGGATCTATATATTAGCCTACTTAATAGATAACTTAGTAAAGATAAATAGACGGAAATAGATAGTTTTACCTATAATAGGAATTACTACTAAAAAATAATATAAAAGCCATTCTATAATTAATTGCGGAGCTACTAATAAATTTATAGATACCTAATTTATGCATACTTATAACCTATCTACCTTACCCCTTACTAAAGCCCGCGCCCTATAACTCGCTAATAGTAGTTACACTACATAGAAGATTACCTATATGGTATAACTCTACCTAGACTTAAATAGGCACCAGAAAGAACTCTAGGCCTATATTATACTACTTACTAACTACCCTATTGTCCTTATAATGAACTAGCTTAAATAACATAACCCCGCTATTAACTGGAAAAAGAGAGAAGTAACCTTTAACTCTAAATACTACAGAGAGACTTGCCTAGGGTATAGCCTAGCCGCCTCTACCTACTCCCTAGGATACCAACCTAAGAAACCCCTTATTACCCCACCTATAACCAACTACCACTATATAAGTGCCGCGGCCTTCTACCACGTAGCACGTAGGAAAGGCTAAACCATTACCATAGCCTCCTAATTATAACTATATAAGCTTAATAAAGAACAGGACTATGTCCTCTATAGTAATAGAATAGACATAGCTAACTTCCTAGAAAACAATGCCCCTATAGAACTCTACGGACTTTTACCTTTAGACTTTAAGAAGTTTATAAAGCTTAAAAAAGGATTTACTAATAAGGAACTCCATAATCTCCTCCCTAAAAGGTACCATAACTTTATTAACATGTGCTTATAAAAGAGCGCAGATATACTCCCCCTATATTAACCTAATAACCACGCTATTAATATTAAATAAGGAAAAATGCTACCCTATAAGAGACCCTACCTAATATTAAAAGATGAACTTCTAGTTATTAAAAAGTATATTAACAAACACCTTAATAAAGGGTTTATTCGCCCTAGCATATCCCTAGCAGCCGCCCCTATCCTCCTTATTAAGAAGCTAAGAGGAGGTATTTAATTCTACGTTAACTATAGAGGACTTAACACTATTATAATTAAAAACTAATACCCCGTACCGCTTATATATAAGACTTTTAAACGGCTTAGCTAAGCCAAAATCTATACTAAGCTTAATATTATTACCGCCTTTAACCGCCTTTAAATACAGGAAGGTAACAAATAAAAAACTATATTGGATTATGCTTTGGCCAATTCAAATATACCGTTATACCCTTTAGCATATGCAACGGCCTAGGCAGCTTATAAAGCTATATTAATAACGCCTTATAGGACTACCTTAATGACTTCTGCTCTGCGTACCTTAATAATATACTTATTTACAGTAATAATCCTTTTAAGTATACTAAGCACGTTTAGAAGGTCCTATAGCGCCTTAAAGACACAGGACTTTATATTAATTTAAAGAAGTGCAAATTCTTAGTTACAGAAGTAAAATACCTTAAACTAATTATTACTACTAAGGGTATCTATATGGACCCTAAGAAGGTATAAATAATTACCAAATGGCAAACTCCTAACTGCATTAAGGATATATAAGCCTTCCTTAATCTCGCTAACTTCTATTAGAAATTCATATATAACTTCTTAGGCGTTATAGCACCACTTATAGCAATAATAAAAACAAAGGGTCTTTCTATAAAAGGAAGAAAAACATACCTATATTTTACCTAAACACCTAAATATAAGAAGGCGTTTTAAACCCTTAAAAATGCTTTTACTAAAGCACCTATCCTAGCTTATTTCACACTAGGACAGCAACTCTACCTTAAAACCAACTCCTTAGACCACATTAACGCAGGCGTCCTTTCCCAAATGGGTAATAACGGCCTCCTCCACCTAGTTGCATTCTACTTGTCTAAGCTTATACTATAAGAGTATAACTATAAGATCTATAATAAAGAACTTTTTGCAATTATATAAGCGTTTAAAGAATTCTAATCAGAACTCTCCTTAGTAGAACCTAACTAGCCAACTAAAGTTCTTACGGATTATTGTAACCTTAAGTATTTTATAACTATAAAGTAACTAAATTAACGCCAAGCACACTAGAATAAATTTCTCTCCAGTTTTAACTTTAAAATTATATATAGGCCAGAAGTATAAGGTACTAAGCCTAATAGCCTAATACGCCATTTATAAAACCTTTCCTTAGTTAGAAGATAACCCTTATAATTAATTCCAATAACAGATAATCCTAAAAGCATAAAACTTAGCCTTAGGTATACTACCTAAGACAGAACTAACCACCCCTTAACTTTATACTACAGAACTAAAATTACCCCCTAAAATCAATAAGCTTATTACCGCAGCATATAACACCTCTGTTAACCTATTACTATATTAACTAATTACCACAAAAACCGCTAGTACCTATACACTGCCTACTGACCTCTAAAGCTTAGGCCAGATTAATATAGCAGCCTTAGAAGTAAAAGAGAATAGGCTCTATTATAGAGGCCGTCTATTTATCCCTAACTTAGAAGACCTATAATGGCAACTAATCTAAATAGCCTATAACCTCTGGTTAAGCGGCCATCTAGGTAAAAGAGGAACCTATAAGCTCCTTAGCTGATACTACTTCTGGCCCAAAATAATAGACTTAGTTAAACGCTTTGTAAGCGCCTGCTATGGCTATAAGTATACTAAAGCATTTTATACAAAGTACTAAGGACTACTATACCCTCTATTAATACCTATACGCTAATAGGCAGTTACAGAGCACCACTACCTAAGATGCATGTTGGCGACTAGGTATAGTTAGATACACATAATATCTCTATGCAAAGGCCTATAAAGTTACTTGATTATAAGAACCTTAGCCCCTACTAGATTAAACGAGTTATTAATAGGGGAGCCGCATATAAACTAGAGCTTCCGCCCACCTTAGCTACCTATAGAGTGTGGCCTATGTTTCACCTATAGCTACTATACCTTTACTAACTTAACCCTCTACTAGGACAAACATAGCCTAAACCCCTACTAGTATTAATCTAAAATGAGAATAAAGATAAGAACTATAAGGAGTGGACCGTTAAACAAATTATTAACTCTAAATACTTTAGCAAAGGCAGAGGACGGCGGCTCTACTATAAAGCTACCTATACAGGATTTAACATAGATTAGCCGGAATGGCAACTATAGAAAGACTTTAGGAATGCAAAGGACCTAATTAGTGATTTTTACTATGTAAACCCACAGAAACTGGGCCTAAGCAGAGATTTCGTGTCTAATCCTCTATAGGAGCCCTTATAGAGTTAAACTGTTGTATATTACCACGTAAGGGCAAATTGCCATTAAATTACCGTAGATTGCCGCAAAGTGCGATTATATAACTAGAAAACTTTAAGATGTCTAGGAACTTTAACCAGCGGTTAAAGTTGTCTAATTGGTTAGATTCTAGACGCTAAGGAGAAACCAGCCAATTAGGATTTTCCATCCCCGGGATGGAAAATCGCTATTAGCTCGTCTACTACTAGCGCCTTAGTTACCCCCCTTACACTTCACCAACAACCCCTAAGTCCCAAGTCAGAAGTATCCATATAAGCCCATTACACCTATAATAATATTTCTTCTTCTTCTCTATACCCTAAGCGTTCCCCCTATATGTATATAGTAACCATAGCGTCACCGGAGCTCCGCCTTAATAGGAGGGGGGGTAGTGTCACGGAACCCGACCGCAGGGGCCTCTATAGGAGAGCCCCGTGCTCTCGTATATACCTCGCGTACAGCTTATGTTAGCTACGCGTGGGTATATCACCTCCTTACGCCCTCGACCCTTACGATCGATCGCGTAACGTCTTGTAGACTCCTCGAATACATACGCTCTGTAGCTATTGACCCCGTCCTATAACAACAGATTTCCTAAAATGATCGTCTCTAATAAAGGTAGATAGTTTATCTCTGCATTCTAGAAAGAACTAATTACTTAACTCTGTATTAAAGCACTGCTATCTATAGCATATTACCTAGAAATAGACGGTTAAACGGAATATATAAATACTATAATGAAATAGTATATTTGGATATACACGTTATATTTATAGGACGACTGGATAGACTGGCTTATATTTACTAAGTTTACTGTAAATAACTCCATCTTAGAAACTATAAAGGTCTTCCTATTCCTGGCCAACTACAGCTAGTATCCGTAAATGGGTTTTAAACCCTTTAGTAATGTTCCTTGCCTAGCCCATTAAGCCTTATAAGTTGCAGAAGTAAATAAATTTATAAAGAAGATAGAAGAACTATAAGAGTTCCTTACTAATAAAATAATATGGTCCCAATCTGTCTATAAAGCCGTAGTAAATAAGAACTAAACCCTAGCACCAGCCTACTAAATTAGTGACTTTGTCTGGCTAGATATAAGAAATCCAAATATAAAATAACCTACTAAGAAATTTAATTAGAAGAACGCTGGCCCTTATAAAGTTGAGAAAGTTGTCTTTCCTTATGCCTACTAACTGAAGCTCCCTAATACGGTTAAAGTCTATTTTATATTCCACACGTTAGTCCTTTGCCCTGCTACCCCTATATTGGATGCCCTGCCTAGACAGATCTAGGACCCTCCCCCACTAGTTAAAGTGGATAGTGAAGATAAGTACTTTGTTAAAAGAATTGACGACATTAAGTATAATAAATGGAAACGCTAGTATATATACCTTATAAAATGGAGAGGCTTTAATAAAGCTATATAGGAACCTGTTAACTCTGTAGGACTTATATAAGCCGCAGAAGACTTTTATAAACTTTACCTAGAACTACTACAGCTCTATCTTACAGAAGCTTAAGTTTAAAGAGGGGGTACTGTTATGGGACACCTCTGTAATACCTTACACACGTCTACCTGTTTCCACCGATGTAGTAAAAAGAGACTGACCGCGAGACGGTAATCTATGGTAATCTGCCGCATTCTGCCATATTCTGCCAAAGTCTACTAAATTCTACTAAAGTCTACCAAATTCTGCTAAAGTCTACTAATCCTGCCAAGTTCTGCTAGGACCGCTTCTTGAATCCTATTCTGCTCTGTATATATACCCTTTCTTCCCGTTTCCTTACCTTCTCTCCTTACGTAACGTCTTGGCTTCATTATATAGTTTATATACGTAGCTTAATAATATCTACTTTGCTATATATTATCGTCGCTTGTACTCACTCCGTAACAGCTTTGTTTAATTTATATGCCTTATTTAGTATTATAGTAACACCTTCTAGTAGTTCTATATATAGCTCCTTGTCTATATTAGCATACATAAACGCATTTTTAAAGTCCTATTAAACTATTTCCCAGTTATAGTAAGCTGCTAGGTATAGTAGCATTTTATATACTTTTAGGCAGTAAGTATTTACAAATATTTCTTTATAATTTAATGTCTTAGCTACCTACTTAAGATAGTATACGGGCCTCCTACAAAAATTAAAAATCAAAACATTAAAATACTCTTTTACTACACCACTACTATGTCCTCTACTACCTCTTAATTGCTATTACTTAACCAAGAATATTGAATGCAAATTGTTCTTTAATTATTAGAAGCCAATCCTAATTAATCTGGCCGTTTGCTTGCCCGAATATACGGTCTATTACCTTCTTCTATTTACTATTATCGCAACGGCCGCTAATTAAGCAAGGAGTATTACTAGAAGCTTTAAAAGATCTTATTTATTAAGGAGGACTCTCTAGTTAAATAGATCAATATAATAGGAGCCTATGGTTAGCTACCTTAAATTTAACACCTTAAATCTATAGCTAAAAGTATCCTTACTGTAAAGAAGCGTCCTCTAAAGCTTAGTTAATACTAGTATAAAAACTTCCTTACCTAATACCTAGAGCTTAAAGTCTAATTTGCCTAAGGCCTTAATTAAAAGCGAAAGGATATTAAGGATTTAGAGATTATTAAAGAGTGTTTTAATCTTTATAAAGCTACTATTACTAATTATATAATTCCCTTAGGCGATTAATATAATATAGATAAGAAAGGGATTGTAATAGGGTTAGGTAATAAGGTTAAGGTACTTATTCCTTAATTAGAGGCTTAAGCCTTTATTATAGAGCCGGGCAATCGCGATTAGGTATCTATTATTAAGTGTATATTAGGAAGTTAATATTAATTGCCTTCCTACCTTATCTTTTAGGGGAAGCAAATATAAAAAATTTGGATATTACCTAGACTTAATTACAAGATAGTGATTTAAGTAAGTAATTTAGGGTGGACAAATTTGGACATCGTAATTAATTAGTTAAAATACTTTAACTAATATATAGAGCCACGCCTTTAAGAAATCTATTGCTTATTAATTCTTAACGGATATAAGAGCCATGTATTAATATAGTTTATTAAGTATTGCGAGGCTTATAAGATTATCCCTCTCTATCTATTACCTTATTTAACATACCTACTTTAACTTCTAGATATTAGTATATTTAGCCTTATTAAAAGCCTATTAAAAGCACCTTTATAACTTTACCTTCTATAGAGCTATTAATATTACTAAGCCTAAGTTCCTTAAGTATTACCAAGCTGTATGATATAAAGCTATATTATTAACTAATATAGTAGGTATATGGCGGGTAACTGGCCTTCTACCATTTAATCCTTCGGTTATTTTAGAAAGGATTTAGCTAACAACTCCTTCCTATATAAGCTTTATAGACAAAAATAGCTACTAATTTAATATACCCGTATCTCCTTTTATAGAAAAGAGACTTACTAAAATATTTAGGTAGCTCTTATAAGGAGTATTATCCCTATATTTTTAATTAAGTATAGTAGCTAATAATATAATCCTTAAGCAAACAAATTAGGAGCTTCTTAAAAGATAAAAGAAGGAGTATATTAATAAGATAAAAGCTATCTATCCCTTAACACGGCAGCGTCTAACGAGAAGGTAGTCTATACGCGAACACTGTTTCTAAAACTACGCGTGCATCTATATAGAATTTAATTATTAATTCCACTACCGCCATGCCTTCTAATTGTACTAGAATTGATGCAGACCTTATTTAGAAGACTTAATACAATGTTCCTCTAAATTGGATTGGAAAAAAACTCTACCCTAAGCCCTAGCCATTGCCCAAGTTCGAACCTCTCTATATTGACAATTGGCACGCCCATTGCTCACTGAATATCTGAGTATGGACACGGGCCACCATCTTGTTGGACGTAAAATTTCTGTGTTAAGGGATAGGAAGGTATAAGTTTTATTAATAGTAGAGGCATAGAAGAAGAACAAGAAAAAGCTTTAAAAGGAGTAGGAAGAGAAGAGGGTAAAGAAAAGAAAGACTGTATTATAAGGGGTTATTATATTTATAAAGAAGGTTTGGAAGGAACTACTAATAGATTATAGTATATTTATATAATAGGGTAGATTTAGGTAGATTTGGGTAGATTTTAATATTAAATTGATTTTGATTTTTGTAGAAGGCCCATACACTATCTTAGGTAGGTAACTATCTTATCTAGGTAGCTAAGACGTTATATTATATTACTGATAAAGCCTTTTACTACCTATCTAGCTTTATATTTAATTATTAACTAAGTTTCTTTAAGGGCCGTTAAGTCTGGAGCTCTTGCTACACCCGGCCCAAAAAGACCAAAACCAACCAAAAGAACCCTAAAAAACACCCAGAGAATCCCCCTAAGATGCATGCATTGCAGGGGAGGCACATGTTGACCGACGGTGGCTCGCACTCGCGCGTGACCGCCAGATCTACGCCTAACAACAGTCCTCCATAACAAAGACAGGCGAATACCACACCATAAAGCGGAAACACCTCTATTAAGAAGGTATCTAACAAAATATAAAGCCTACTAGACGCGTCTAGTATCTAGAATTATAGGGGAGTAACTATTAGCTATAACAAACTAATACAGCTAGCAGAATAGCTCCGCCAGTTTAGTAAACCCTAGGCGCCCCTCTAGTAAACCCTTAATTAAATCCTCCAACGGCTAAGCAAAATTAAAAATAAATAAAACCCCCCTTTACTAGCGAACCGCACCTAGGCCGCTATAGCCGCGCTTTTATAGTATAGGGAACCCACCCCCCTTAAGACAACAACTGGGCATATAATTATAATATAACCAAACACAGAAAAAGCAGAGGGGCTTAGGGGACAATCAGAAACAGAAGTCCTTACAGAGATTTATAAAGAGGTTTATAACACAGTCATAGTCCAACACCTTAGGAGCGGAGATATTAGAGTTACCCTAAAGAACCAATAGGCAAAGGAACAAGCCATAAGGGTAGGGGACAGGCTAGGAGAACATATTGGTATAAAAGTGCTCCGTAAAGACTACTTAGTTAAAGTCCTAGCGGTTCCTATAAGCCTTAGGGTAGAAAAGGGACGCTAGGCGGACAACACAGTAACTATATAGGAAATAGTAAAACAAACAGAACACCTTATACTAGGCCTTAAGATTACCTAAATCCAATGGCTTTAATAGGAAAATACAAACCAAGTAAATAATAAAAACAATAAGAGGATATAAGGGTCGCTAGAAACTTGCTAGGGAGACGCCAGTTAAACGCACGGCTCCCTTATTATTAGTACATATATACTAGGAATGCAAAAACTCTTTATCTAAAAAGAAATAATTATAAATGGCCTTATATACAACGCAAGGCTCTACAACTACAAACTACGCCTAGAACAATGCTACTGCTGTGTATAATAGGGATACACCCAATCCACATACGCAGCACAGGTGTGCTACGGCCACTATACAGGCCCCTATAATATAAGATACTGCTTAAATTAAGACCAAATAAAATGCGCAAACTGCCACCGAAGCATATATAAGGCGTGGGAGAGAGAAGACTGTATTAAATATAGGAGGCGGAAGGTAAGGGCTTAACAGCTATAGAAACAACTACACGCTAGGTTATACAAATAGAAACAATAGGTAATAAGCTAGAGGGACGCAGGTGCCTTCCTAGCGTTTCCTACCTTTAGTACTAGGGGGCTAGGCCAGCTATCCCAAACCTTAATAGGCCAGAAGCGGTGCTACGCGATATTACCAGACCGTATAGGGACATAAGGGTTATAGGGGACATAAGGGAGAGGACGCCCTATAGAAAGACCCCTATGGATAGCTATAGCAAGCTTAAGACCAGGATAATTAAAAATTAGATTTAATACAGCAAATATAACATTTACAGCTAACCTATAAAGGGTATATAGCCAGCTAGTAAGAACAGGGGAGAAACTAGAGATAATAATAGATTTAAATATAGAAGCGCTAGTAGGAATATAAGACACGGGAATAGAAAACTCTATACAAAATAAGTAGCAACTAGGGTATAGATATAAGAGATAGAAGTTCTAAATATCCTAGAGAAAGTAGAAACAGAAAAAGTAAGAAATAAAAGAGAGGCGAAGGACCCTCGCTAGGGGTCCGCCACCTATTTATTATATAGTATAACTGCGGCAACACAAACCACCGTCTTGTAAGGCCTTTACTAGACAGTCTAGACCTAGAGAAACACTATATCCTTGCTATATAAGAGCCGTACTACAATACCTATATATAATTGATATACTGTCCCCAAGGATTCCAGCTCCTATATGAACTAAAAGCAGCTATACGCGTGTGCTTTATAATTAGTAAGGCTATTAGCCTGTCCTTATAGTTATAGCAGGCAGTTAATCTAGATATTGCAGTTATAATAATCCAGACATATAGGGGACCGGTATAAATTATTAATATATATAACCCTAGGGTTAAAGGGGTCCCACAAATAGAGAATATTATATTAGTAATAAGCTTGCTAGAAACTAAAGGCATAGAGTCCATCCTACTAGGAGATATAAACCTCCACTACCTGCGGTAGGGGGGTATCTATATTACTGCTAAACAATAGGTAGAGTGCCTATTAAGAGCTATAGATACCTGGGGCCTTAAGTTAGCCACCCCCCTAGGAGCAACTATATAGTAATAAGGAACCTCCAGAAGCATAATTAACCTTATATTTATAGACAAAGGCCTATACCAGAGACTTAAAAGGTGCAACCCTAAAGAAGAATAGGTACTTGCTTTAGACTATATCCCCATCTAGATATAGCTAGATTTAGATATTAAGGCGTAACTAAGTAGTAAAAGATATGTAATAAGGAAGCTTAAGATAAATAGCTTCCTTAATATAGTTAAACAACAACTTTAAGACCTAGAAGAAATCCACCTAATACTAAATAAGCAAGGCTTATTAGCTACCCCTAAGGAAATTAACTAAAGACTAGAAAGGATCTAGGTAGTAATTAAAAACAGGCTAGAAGAGCACTGCCCAGTTTTAAAACTAGGCCCCTATGCGCGATATATATAGTCTGCATAATGCGCAGTTCTTATTGCCAGCCAATAATAAGTAAGAAGGAAATATATAAGCAGCTATAACCCTAAAGACGAGAGACAATACAAAGACATAAGAAACTAGTTAAAGAATACCCTAAAGAAAGAAGTAAGGAATAACTAAAGATAGTTTATAAATAAGCACACTTCTAACCCAAGCCTCCCCTATAATAAGGGCCTTTGGGCTATGGCAAAATAGGTAAAGAAAAAGGTAGGGCGCTTAGCAAAAGACCTATACCTACCACCCCTATAAAGAGTAGGGGAGTTATAGGCTACTAATAATAATAATAAAAAGGTAAAGATCCTTATAGAAAGGTTCTTCCCCTAACCAGCTCCAACAGACCTTAGCGATATTACAGGTAAAATACTAGTAATTTACCTAAGGGTCAACAGCGATATAATAATAGAGGAAATAGCTAGAACTATTAGCCGCCTTTTAAATAATATAGCACTAGGACCAGATGGGATTTTAAATAACGCCTTAAAAACCTGTGGACCACTTATAGCACCCTAGCTTGCAGACGTAGCTAGGGTATATTTTGCTATAGGCTACTACCCGCGACTTAGAAGATCTATAATAACGGTTATCCTACGGAAAGAAGGTAAAGTAGATTACTTAATCCTAGAAAGCTACCGCCCTATTGCCTTAGAAAACACCCTTAGTAAGATCTTAAAAAAGGTAATAGCAGACTATATAGCAGACACGGCTAAGAAACACACCCTACTACTATAAAGCTAAATAGGGGCAAGAAAGAACCGCTTAACACTATTAGCTTTTACGCTACTCGCTACCACCATTAAATCCGCATAGGCGATATAAAGGGACTTTATAGTATTAATACTTAGCCTAGATATTAGTGGCGCCTACAATAACATACCCTATAAGCGTCTTCTATATATCCTTAGGGCAAAAGGCTTCCTAAAATAGATTATACAATTTATCTAAGGGTTTATAGGTTAGAAAGAAATATTACTAGTCTTTAGCGGATATTAGAGCCCCCCTATTATAGTTATAACAGGAATACTACAAGAATTACCCCTCTTGCCTATACTCTTTCTTTTCTTTATAAGTAACCTGCTTAACTTCTTTAAGGAAGGGGCGACCTAGGGGATAGGCTTTGTTAATAACACAAACCTAATTATATATAGGCTAACAGCCGTAGAGAACTGCAGAATACTAGAGAAAGCTTATAACACCTATATAGAATGGGTAAGATAATATAGAGTCTAATTCTTACTAGAGGAATACCAGCTAATCCACTTTATAAGAAAACGCAACCAATCTGTAGATCTCTAGCACATAATTTATATTTAAGGCTTTAGGGGTTAACCAGTTTAGGGCCTAAGGGTATTAGGAGTATAGGTAAATAGTAAGCTCTAGTAGAGCGTATATACGGCGTAAGCGGCCCGTAAGGGCTAAGTATAGTATATTATATTATCTAGGATCGTTAATTCTATATAGGGTTTATGCTTCTAGAGGTCACGCCTACTATATATAGCAGTTGTCCGGCTAACCATAACGTATAGGTCCAGTGTTTGGGCTATTAGAGAATCTGAGAAAGGCCCCCCTAAATCGCTTCTTAAACCACTCTAAAAGGTCCAAACAGCCTGCCTCCAGTGTTACGGACGCTTTAAGTACGATGTTACGACTACTTGGAGAAGAGTCGGCGGAAGCTAGTTAGTTAATACAGGCACAGTCCAGAATAGATCCGGTGGAACCATGTGACGAGGAATGGTAACTGAGGTTACATAGTATTGAACGCGTTAACTGCGTTAAACAAGAGGGACGTTACGTTTAACACAGACAACACATACCTTACGTATAAGAGAGGATTTCTTAGGAGTATGGTTGTATATTTAAAGGACCTCAGTCCCTACTATAGATAGTTCTCTCCTTGTAGTAAATCTCAGAATACAATTAGAGTTAATCTATTAGGCAACTACTCCACCAGTTATTATTATATTGTTGTTTTATTCTTACCTACATACCCAGCCCAATAATAGAACCTACTATAGTTCCTACTACAAGGTTCTGTTACATATTTACTACTAAGGTTACGGTATTAAATAAGGTCAAATAATATGCCACCAAGAGCAGCACCAGTTATAACGGCGTTAACGGCAGCCACAACCTCAGGGCCAGGTGATACCAGTATAGACGATGGGGATTCTCAAGTAGTTACGCGAGGTCAGTTACAGGAAATGGTTAATCACTTACAAGACAATAATAGGATACTTAAAGAACGCATTAATGGAATTGGAGCAGTAAAGATCAAGTTACCTTCAATCAAACGATTTTTAGGAGAGAAGTTAAAGCTCAAAGGATTTCTTACATAGATGCACTTTAAGGTAATACAGAAAGGAGCGAAGTTAGCAACATTATTAGATTAAGTAGCCTATACAGAATTGTTCCTAACAGGGAGGGCACTTAAGTAGTTTAAGCCGTATCTCATAGAAATACAGGCCAATAGCATAACAACTACTAACTAAGACGTACGGTATATATTTGCCAGTTAAAATAGGTTCGCAGAGCAACTAACGCAGATATTTAGAGACCTAGAAGCCACAACCATAGCAGAACAAAAGCTTCAGAACTTAGTATAACGCACTTTAGCAATTAAGTATATAACACAGTTTCAAACACTAGCTATATAGGTTAAGTAGAATAATAGGGCGCTTATAGTACAGTATAAACAGGGACTTAAGGCTAAAGTCCAGGACGCAATTATCCTAATAGAAGATGCGGATACTCTAAGAGAGTTAATAGATTAGTTAATAAAGATTAATAACAGAATCTATTAAAGGGAACAAGCTAAGAGAGGGCAAGACAGAGTTCCACAGTTGTATAAGGCGCAGAGTACGCAACGGCAGACACAGAGTTAAAAACTATGGAATAGCGCAGAGTTAATAGACCTAAGCGGTATTAAAAAAACCTAAAGATAGGAAAAGAAACCATAGAAACCCAGAGGTTGAGGATTAAGTAATTAAAGGACCTAGGAGCAGAGGCCAAACCAGAAATCTTAGCAGCAGAAGACGTTTAGGCGGACTCTATAGTAAGAAAAGTGGTTCAAAAATAGAGCTTGCATAAATTACGGAAAACAGGGTTATTTCGCTAAAGACTATAGAGGTGGTCAGAGTAACTACGTGGTAAAGGGAACCAGACCAGCAGACAGCACGTACATATAGAGGGACAATAGTGCACTATAAGGAACAAAAGAGTGTTTAATTAATAGTTTTGCGTATTATTACAATAACGTATGCCGAATTTATAAGGACGCTAAGTACAGCGCAAGCTATTAGCTATAGGAGCTATTGTTACCCAAGTTTAAAGGAACCAACAAACCAGCTTGTAGATCGGACATCAAAGACAATAAATTTAACACAGGTAAAGTATTTATTAACAATAAGGCAACAAAGGCAGCTTACTAGGAGTATATAGACCTTAGAGAAGTTAAAATAGAAGTAGAGACTAAGACCATTATAGAACAAGGGTTAGTAACAGGTATTATAACACCATTAGATACAATTTCCATCGCTTTATAAGACGATAGGAGTAATGTTTAGAAGAAACTAAGTAAGTAGACAACTACTAGTGCTAGCTTATTACTTAATAAAGGTAAAAGGCTATAGGCTTAAGATTCTCAAGAAGAGATAAAAAAAGCTTAAGATTTTTAAAGTAAGATAAGACACACCTAAGGACCCACAACGGACGAAAACCAATAGGAAAGGGTAGTAACTCAGTTCAGTAATAAACAAATGAGTATAGGACGCAAGTTTAAGAACTACAAGTTTAGGGAATGAATAAGAATATTAGCAATCCTAGGTAAACATAGTATTTAGCCTAAAAATTAAACAGTTAATACCAGGATCAAAAAGTAAGACAACTACAAAGATCCAGCTGCAAGACGCAGAAAATAAGAAACTATAGATAAGTTTAGGACAAGAATTATTATATAGCAAGAGCAAAAGCTAGATAAGAGGTCAGCTACGCCAGGTTATATAAGAAATAGAGCACCCATACAAAGAATTACTAATAGGCCGAGTGCAGGGACACTTAGGGTAAAATAGTTAGACAAACTAGAACAAGAAGAGGATCTAGATATTCCAACCAGGTTCAAAAAAAGACATACCAAAGGATGTTATAATGCAGTAATAATAAGGTACTTTCTAATAGATAGACTATATACACTAAACCAGTTGTATAAAAAGTGGTATAGGCAACAATACAGTAACAAATGGGCAGACTTTTATATGTGGCTAGATAAAAAAGTTGTCTAAGACCAACCCATTACAGAAAAACGCATAAGTTATATTAAAGGAGTATTAATTATAATGTTAAGGAACCTAGAAGAGGGATCTAGGGACTAGAGAAGTAAGCGACAAATCTTAGTACCTATAGTAGAGATATTAGTAGTTAGGTCAACTAGGTATAGGTTTAAACTTAAGAATAAAGATAAACCAAGAGTTAACCTAAAACATATAGTGCATTATATACTATTATAGATAGCTTATATGGATAATATATATAATATGCATAGAGCACCTAAAGACAAGAACCAGAAGTACCCAGCAAAGATATATTAGGCACTAGAGGAAAAGCGGTTTAGGAACGCCAAGTATATATATAGTTAGCACCCAGTAGAAGTATAAGGTTAAGGAGACTTAATACTTTAACCAGGAAGATTCCTTACGGAAAAATGCCTAGATGGATAATAGTGGTAGAAGTGCCTAGAGAACACTTATCTATAGCATATAGAGGAAAAGAAACGAACTAAGTATTAGCTAAAGTTAGACTAAGTATAGGCAGGATCTAGCAGCCAACAGTTAGGAAAAGGGGAGGCGCATAGGACTAAAGGGAACTAGTGTTAAAGCCTCAGACCCTTAAAGGAATTTAAGGACAACACCTAAATTTAAGAGCCAAGTGGCAAGATCAGTAGTTTAAAGCGTTGGTAGACAGTAGAGTAATAAGGAACCACATATTACTAAAGACAGTAGAAAGGATAGGGTTACCACACAGACAGAAGAAATACCTATATCTACTTATAACGATTTCAGGAGATCAGATAGCCTATAGAGGAGGCATTATTAATCTCAAAACAGGACCTATTCAGATAACTATTAAAGAAAGACCAGTTAGAATGTCTTTTAATATCCTACCGTTAGGACAGGACAAGGCAATACTAGGAATACCTTAGTTACAGGAGTACAATCTAAAGATTAATTAGGTTACAAATTAGGTCAATATTAAGGATATATAATAGCGCAAAGTGCGACAGCAAACCAAGTTGGTATGGTACCAAGTCAGAGCGACATATAAAGAGACTGAGCAAGGCTTAAGTCATATACCAAAGAGATACCATAAGTATGGTAAAAAGTTATAGTCACTAAAAAGTAAAAAGCTATTAGAGTATGCAGCATGGGACCATAAGATAGAATTGGAAGAGGGAATAAGTCTAAAGTTCTTTCCAATCTATAAGTTTACTAAAACGGAGTTAGTAGCGCTTAAGGAGTTTATCTAAGAGAACTTACGCAAGGGATACGTCAGACCATTATAGTTATTAGCAGGATATCCAGTACTGTTTATCCCAAAGAAAAACGGAAAACTTAGGATGTGTATAGACTATAGACAGTTAAACAGCATCACCAAGAAGGATAGATATTCTTTACCCTTAATTAGCAAAATCCAAGATAGAATAGGCAACGTAAAGATCTTTACGAAGATAGATCTAAGATGGGCATACCATTAGATTAGAATCAAGAAAGGCAACAAATAGAAGGCAGCCTTTAGGTCAAAGGAAGGACTATATAAGCTATTAGTTATACAATTCGGGCTTATAAACGCATTAGCAACGTTCTAGAAGCGAATTAATAGTGTATTAGGAGAATACCTAGATAAATTTGTTATAGTATACCTTAACAACATTATTATCTACTTAGAGAGTAAGGAAGAACACGGAGAACACGTCAAGTGGGTCTTAAAGAGACTATAAGAAGAACAGATGCCAGTAGTAATCAAGAAATACGAGTTCTTTACTTAGAAAACCAATTTTGTTAGATTTATTATTAAACTAGGCCAACTTAGTATAGATCTAAAGAAGATTGAGGCCATAGTAAATTAGCAAGAACCAGAGAATATTACGCAGTTAAGATCATTCCTAGGGTTTTATAATTACTGTAGAAGGTTTATAGCGTAATGGTTACAGGACATTAAGCCGTTTACGCGGTTAATAAAGAAAGAGGAACTGTGGGTATAGGGAAAGGAATAACAAGAACTGTTTAAGAGAATTAAAGAGTTATTTACCTAGGAGCCAGTTCTTAAGATCTATTAACTAGGTCTAGAGACGGTTGTAGAAATAGATATATTAGACTTTACACTAGGGGTATACTTTATATAGAAATATCAAGATGGATGGCACCCAGTAGCATACTACAGTCGGAAGATAACACCACCAGAGTTAAACTATAACATCTATAACAAGGAGTTATTGGGTATAGTTGCAGCATTTAAGAAATAGAGAGCGTTCTTACAAGGCACAAAGAAACCATTTATGGTTAAGACGGACTATAAGAACCTTATAGGATTTCTAACAACAAAGGAACTCAACTAAAGACAGGTTAAATGGGCGAAAATGCTTATAGAATACCATTTCGAAATTCAGTATACTAAGGGTACAGACAATGCACGAGCAGACACTCTAAGCAGAAAAGCTAAACTATAAAGTAATAAAAAGCTATCAGGAGCTTTGTTATAAAAGAATTAAGACGGATTAATTAGGTATAATTATCCAAAGATTATAGCAACTAAGGAAAGTCAAATCCATAAGTTACTAAAGAGTAATTAAACACAGAAGATCTAAGAAGTATAGGCAGAGGATCCAGACTCAAAACAATACAAAAATAGAGAAGTAATGTATGTGCCTAAGTCTATCACAGAAGAATTTATTAAGGAATTCTATAAGGGAATAACATAAGGACATAACAGAGCTATAGGCTTAGTGTTAAGGCTTTAAGAAGAGTATATTATTTAAGAAATCTAGGGACTAGCGAAATAAGTTATAAAGGAATATCTAGATTACCAAAGAAACAAACCAATAAGGTATAAGCTATATGGAGGGCTACAACCTGTCGAAATACCAGGAAGACCATAGGAGGTTATATTATAGGACTTTATTATTAAGTTACCAAAGTCAAGAGATCCTATTATAGGATAAAATCATAACGCAATCTTAGTAATAGTGGACAAGCTAATAAAGTAGGGATACTTTATAGCGTGCACTAAAGAGATATCAGCAGAAGATGTCGCTAGAATCTATATAAAAGAAGTGTTTACAAGACACGGAGTACTAGATAAGATTGTATTAGACAAAGATCTAAGATTTATAACAATATTTTAGGAAGTATTTCTGGCAGAATAAGGGGTTCACGTAGTAATATCTACAGCGTATTATCCACAGACGGATAGATAAACGGAAAGACTAAACTAGACACTAGAGTAGTATCTAAGGCACTATATCAATCACGTATAGAACAATTGGGTATCGTTATTACCAGTTATATAGTTTGCATACAATGCAACACCATAAGAAGGAATAGGGACATCACTATTTAAGGCAAATTACGGATACAAGCTAAGAATATCGTTATTGCCACGTTAAGTAAAAAAGACGAGTAGCACAGCTAAGCAAAGAATGGAGACGTTAATAAATCTTCATACAGACCTTAAAGAAACAGCTAAACTAGTATAAGAACGAATAAAAAGGTACTATAATGCTAAGAGATCTAAGGGACCAGATCTTAAGAAGGGGGATAAAGTGTGGCTACTACACAAAAATTTTAAGAGTTGACGACTAAGTAAGAAGTTAGACTATGTTAGACTAGGACCTTTTAAAGTTAAGTAAAGAATTTCATTAGTTACGTACAAATTAAACCTACCAGCTAAAATGAAAATCTACCCTATATAACACGTTGCAATGCTAGAGCTAGTATACAGGAATATTAAGCCACTAGTCTATAAGGCAGACACGTATAGAAGACAAGAGGAAGATAAATAGCAAGTTTTAAAGATTATCAGTTATAAGAATGTAGATGACAAAACGTGGTATAAAGTAAAGTGGATAGGCTATAGTAAGACTACCTAGGAACCACTAAGCAACCTAAGGAACGCTATGGGAAAGGTACAGGAGTATTAAAAGAGAGTAGGTTAGGCAATATTAACAAAGAAAGATCGCCGAAGAATAAGTTACCTAAGGGGGACCTAAGAGGAGCAATTGCCGAGCTACTTGGAGTTATTTCCCTTATAGGAGGAGAGCTAGTCCTTTTGTTACCTAGCTTAGATAAACCCTGTTAAACAAGTTTCTACTCCTTAGAATGGACCTTCTTACGGACACGTTTAAGACATTAAAGATAAGTATAAGCTAAACGTTAAGCTTTAAGGACGCGTGCGGACTCTTCTAAGGTATGTTAAACCTTAAGTAGCGCGGAGGCTAGCTTACTATTAAGCTTTACAGTGGTAGATTGAATATAAGACCCTATAATAAGTTACTTAGGGAACTCAAAGACTGTTAAGAGTTATAAAACACGTATATTTAGCGTTAGAGACAGAGCGAATATTACAGGACAATTAAATGTTTACTTTAGTACACTTAGAGCAAGAGGAGGGTTGTTAGGATAAAGGACTTGCTAGCGCAACGCACACTAACCCCTCTTTGGCGCAATAAGAGTAGGGAATTACCATTACCTCGCCTAGCGACAGTATGGAGGAAATTGTATAAAGGCGACACTCAACCTAGGAAAGAGAAGAAGAAGCTTTAAGTATAATAAATATAGATATTAACCAGAATAATTAAACGGACATTACACCTCTAGTAGACAACTTAGAGATGTTAGAAATCTTTAAGGACGAAAATAAAAAGAAGGGAGATGGTATTACGGACGCTTTAAGTACAATGTTATAACTACTTAGAGAAGAGTTGGCGGAAGCTAGTTAGTTAATACAGGCACAGTCTAGGATAGATTTGGTAGAACTATATAACAAGAAATAGTAACTAAGGTCATATAGTGTTAAACGCGTTAACTGCGTTAAATAAGAGGGACGTTATATTTAACATAGATAACACGTACCTTACGTACAAGAGAGGATTTCTTAGGAGTACGGTTATGTATTTAAAGGACCTTAGTCCCTACTGTAGATAGTTCTCTCCTTATAGTAAATCTTAGAATATAATTGGAGTTAATCTGTTGGGCAACTACTCCACCAGTTATTATTATATTGTTGTTTTGTTCTTACCTATATACCTAGCCTAATAATAGAACCCACTGTAGTTTCTGCTATAAGGTTCCGTTACATCCAGAGTATAACAAGCGGATATAAGCAAACGGCCACAGCACTGCTTAAAAAGGAAGCCAATATTCCCCCCCTATAACTATATATTAAAGCCGCTGTAATATAAAGGGTGTAAAATAAACATAACTCTAATATTATAAAGTATATTAAGACACGTCTAAATAAACTATAGAGGGACCCTAGGGCGCCTTATAGGAGAACAAGCCAATAACCCTAAAGTAGGGAAGATATATTAGAGAAATAGGTAAAGAAAGCAGAAAAAAAATGGTGCTACTTTAGGGCCCAGGCCCATATAGAGGAGGAAAGGAGACGCGCAAGAGGCCAGTAAAGACAGCAGTAAAAGAGAGAAAGGAGCCAAAGTAAAGCATAAAAGAATGCTAGGAAACCATTTACCGCAATACAATACTGGCTAGGCCAACGCTGGAGAGGTATATAGGAGTTAAAGGTACAGAGGCTAACTAAGGCAAGAGGAACCCAAGCCGTAGCATAGTTAACGCTATAGGGAGTAAACACTCTAAGGCTCCAAAAAGGCCTAACAAAGGCAGAAAATATAATAGCAACACTCTTAAGAATAGGAATAATAGGACTAAAAGACTGGCTCTACTAGGTGGGTGTCCTAGTAGGTAGCCTAAGATATAAATATAGCTGGCCAAGACAGATACCAAAACACGTAATACTATTATGCCCTTTACGCACTAACCAGGAAGCAATGCTCTTAGTAGCTAGCATAGAGAACTATAATATACTGCTCTTAATATAAAAAGGCCTTAAGGCGGTTACCTAGTGGCTTATTAGCCAAAATGTACTAAACCAGTTCCGGGTTGCAAAGGAAATGGTAATAGAGGGTAGGGGGGCGAGTAACGGGCGCCCCCTAATAACTCTACAGTAGTAGAGTAAAGTTTGCAATACTAGCGCGTCTATAGGCTTGTTACGGCAGCAGTGGTTCCCAAAGAGGTTAAAAAGTAAGGTAGTAGAGCACTATAGGTAACTCGCAGGCGCCTTACAGGCGCTCTATAGGCAAGTCCTAAAAGGCAGGGAGATGGATTACGGGGTTTTCTTAAATAGAGTTTTCTCCCTATATATATATAAGGAGTAGTCCGCGTAGGCCTAATAGGGATCCGAATCGGACGTTAAGCAATAAATAATAATAATAATAAATTTAATTATTTATATTTTATATTCGTTGTATTATACTATATATAATACTATATATATAGCCTTTAGGCTATAGCGCTATAGTTTTATATATATAAATCCTTTCTTGGCAGCTTAATATATACTAGTAGCTATGTCCTAGTAGTTTATAAACCTCTAAACTGTTAATTTAGGTAAGCGGAGATAGGAGGACGATATGGTAAATAACCTAATGCATAACTTGATGTATAACTTAATATATAATCTAATATACTGTTACGGCACTGTCCTAACGCATACTGTCTTATACTGTCTCGTACTGTTTCCTACTATTGGCTGGCCCACCACTAGCGCCTTGGTGGCTGCCTCTACTATTTATATATAATACCCCCTTTTACCTCCTTCTCCTCTTTATACCACAATGTAGTTATTTAGCCTACTTGCATTACAGCACTGTGACAGTTTGTGGTATCTCCAATTGCGCCCTATCGCGACCTCTGTTTTCTTTTTCTTCCTAGTATATTATCCCCGTTTTCCCAGTGTAATCGCGACCCGGCGCAACCAATAACACTATACCATAGTCCTAAACAACCTCAGTATAGTCCTAAACAATCTCAGTATTACAGCAAGCCTTATAGATTTCAATTGCCTTACCTAGATCCCTTAAAATGGGCAACTATAATATAGATAATACCCCATTAACGAACCCACGTAAAGCGCTTGCCTGCCTCTTTAATACCTCCTACACCTACATTGCCTAGGCAATTAGGAGTGGTCCGGAGTACCCTAAGGACCTTAATATGGTAGGAACCTTCCAGCACCTCTCTATATATATAACCTTTTTAACTAGCGTTAAGAACGGCCTTTAAGCCATCTATAATAAAGGCCAAACTATAAAGTCCCAATTTAAAGAAGCTCAGCACAGAATTAACTCCCTTAAGACGCTTAAACTATGTATACAATAATACAAACAGCAAGCCCTTGCATATACTAAGACCATACAAAGTCTAAGATCTTAGATTACTATACTTACCCAGACCATTGCCAATAAGAATATAGCTATGGGCTCCCCTCTTCTAACTAAGCCTTATAGAAAAAAGCGTAAAGCAAAAGATCCAACCCTGTTTAACGGCAAGGAATCACTAATTAAAAAATAAGAAAAATTTAAGATATAGGAAATAAAGATCCAAGGCGTTTTCTAGAGGGATACAAAGTGCTTTAAGACCCTAATAGACGAAGTTCTCTATATATCAGACATGCTAACAAATAAGGCCTATAACTATGTTAAGCACGGCCTTAATATACTACGCATACACCCAAACAACTCAAGCAAATGGACCTTCTCCGACTAAGAGTCTATGCTTATGTATATAAGGAAGCACTATAAGACCATTAATATAACTTAAGCAGCAAAAAATAAGTTAGATACCTTAATCCAAGGTAAGCATAACTACTAGTCCTAGAAAGCAGAGCTTAATAAGTTAATAATTAAAGCAAATAAGACTGAGGAATAAAAAGTGGATTTACTTAAAAAGAATATTTCCTCTAAAATAAAGGACCTAGCCCTTACCCTTAGCCGTAAAATCGGCGATGCTGACTATAAAGGTTAGAGTAAGTAGATAGATGTGTTTACTTATAACCTACAAAACCACGCCTACTACACTAAGCTAAGTACCGCTAGCAGCTATCAACCTACACCACCTAATAATAATACCTCAATACCGGCACCATAGAATAACCCAATGGACCTTAACACCGTCAAATTTGGCAGTAGTAGTAGTGGCCTCCCTAATAAAGTCTAAAGACACCGCATGGATAACAAACTCTGCATAGCGTGTGGTTAACCTAGCCATTAAAAAGATGCTTACAACCCTAAGAGGAACCTAAATTCCCTCCTAATGCTACCGCGCCAACCCCCTCTAAGCTGTAGCGGATTCTTTAGCAGAGGGGATAGAAATTAAAACAGTAACCAAGGACAGGGACATAGGTTTAGACATAAAAACCCGCCCCCAGAATTCCCTTCCCTAATACAGCCCTAGCTAATAGTCCCATATACAAACTACAGATAAGTGCTCCATGCCGCTACTAACCGTAAGACCGGCTATATCCTTAGTAAAGTACCCCCTAGCACATATACACCCTTAGAGACTAATATATTAGGATATACTAACCAAGACCATAGTCACCAGCCAAGCCCTACAATTTAGTTATTAAAAGATCAACCCTTAGACTAAGTCGCCTCTAAGGGTTAGAACCATACAGGGAAAAGGATAAAAGAATTAGATCTATACTACTAGATTAGTTAGATCTTATTCTAAGCCAGCTACTACTTAACCTTAAAATAGTAAATAGCAATAGAAATGCCATCCTTATTTAGATCTACCTCTCCTTACCATATAACCCACTCCCATAAGTTTTTATTAAAACAGTAAGCCTTATTAACAGCGGTAGTATAGCACTAGCGTTTACAGACGAAGACTCACTTATAAAAAAGCATAATATTATAACAAAAAGACTCCTAGTCCTAAAACCACTCCGCCTTACTAATAGACTTCCATCCAGCTTTATCACCCACTACTTTATAGTAAAAATGACAATTGGCTACCATATAGAATCTATACTCTTCTATATTATAAAGTTATTACCCTCTACACTAGTAATTCTTAGAATACCCTAGCTTAAAAAGCATAACCTAAGGCTAGACTTCCCTACCCTAGAGCTTAAGTTTAACTCCAACTACTATACCTATAACTGTCTCCCATAGCACATTCCTAACTATAACCAAGTAGCACTATATAGACACATTACACGGCCAACACTTAAATACTATTAGCTAATAGTAGAAGAGGTACCTAATACTAGTAAGCTAATACACATAGTAAACAAAGTAGAGATTCTGGAAGACTAGACTACTGCCCTACCCCTAAAAAAATAAACACCACCAGAACTATAAGTCCCCTATATACACCCGCTTAACCTAGGCCAGCCAATAAAACACCTAACTCTAAGTTAATTACCATACGCATATGCAACCGCATATATAACAGCCAAAGGCATTATAGCCAAGACCGAAACTAGAGCAATTAAGACCTTCCCCCTATAACGCCTAACCTCACACCCATCTCCCGCGCGTACTATATAGGGCCACCACCTTATCTCCGTCCCCCTAGGCCAACCAAGCCGCACCAGCCCAGCTGTAGCACTAGAAAACCAGGCACGCCCCAACCTAAATAATATTAGATGCACTTATACCATTAATTTCACCCAGTTCTATAAACAAAAAGACGTAAAGGCAATAAGGATCTATATAGCGGAGCTAGTAGAAATAGAAAAATAAGAAGAGCACTAATAGCTGCTTAAAGAGCTACCTATAGACCTAATAGAAGTACTAAACCTATTAGAAAAGTCTTTCCGCTAACTAGTAAAAAGCAACTATATAATAGAGGAAGCCTATAAAGCGCTACCCCCTTATTTTTATAACTTCCTTAAGATAAACCTAAAAACTAAGGCTAAGTTTCTACGCCGGAAAATAGTTAATACTAATATTAAAAAATTCCTAAAAGGCAAACTAGAAATAACCCGCAAAAACTTTTTATAATACCTACTAAAGGAGTTCTGTAAACATATTAAGTATTTCCTCTCTAAAAACGCAGATAAGCTACCCCCTTACCAACCATAGGACTATAAAATTAAGATTATCCCTAGAAACTAGACCCTATATTATAAAAATAAACCACTCTTACCTGCTAAACTTAGCTATATAAAGAAATAGATTAATGAGATACTAGATAAGGGTTTTATCCGCAAATTAACCTTACTAGCTACTACACCACTCCTCCTCACTACAAAGCCTAGCGGTAGTATACAAATCTGCCATAACTACTAAGGCCTAAATATAGTTACTATTAAGAACCGGTACCTATTACCACTAATCCGCAAGACACTTAATACACTCTATAGTGCTAAGTACTTTACCAAGCTTAATATAATCACTATATTTAACCAAATCCAGATTGCGGAAGGCCATAAGTGGCTTACAGCATTCATCACCCAGTTTAGACTCTATAAGATATTAGTTACACCATTTAGTCTCTATAACGCGCCCGCTATGTTCCAGAACTATATTAACCATATTTTACACAACGCCCTTAACAACTACTACACCGCGTATCTTAATAATATCCTTATCTTCTCAAAAACACACACTAAACACATAAAATACGTAAATAAAATTATCTAGAGACTTGGTAATACTGGACTCCAGATTAACATTAATAAGTTTAAGTTTTATACTACCAAAACAAAATACCTTAGCTTAATTATCTTAACTAACGGCATAACTATAGACCCTAAGAAGGTGCAGGCCCTATAGAAATAGAAGAACCCAACATCAGCCAAGGAACTACAGCAATTTCTTAGCTTCGCGAACTTCTACCAATAATTTATTTAAGGCTATTCTAAGGTAGTTAAGCCTATAACTAGGCTACTAAAAAAGAGCATTAGCTGGTTATAGGGCCCTAATTAAGCACAGGCATTCCAGACCCTAAAAATAGCGTTTAATACAGCACCAATCCTAGCATATTACAACTATATAAAGAAAACTGTGGTAGAGATAGACGCCTTAAACTAGGCTTTAGGTAGAGTGCTTTACTAAGCCAATAAAAGTAATAAGCTTAAGCCAGTCACATTCTTCTCTGCTAAGCACTTAGCCCCTAAATATAACTATAAAATATATAATAAGGAGCTCCTAGCAATTATTAAGGCACTAGAAGAATAGCGTCCCAAACTATAAGGAACTAAGTAGCTGTTTAAAATTATTATAGACTATAAGAACCTCCAGACCTTTATAACAATAAAATAACTAAACCAGCACTAAGTCTGCTAGGCTAAGTTCCTTTCCTAATTTAACTTTATTATTACCTATAGGCCCAGCACTAAAGCCATAATCCTAGACGCTCTTAGCCGCCTCCTAGGCGTTGCACCTACTAATATTAATAACAAACGTCTATAATACCAAGACCGCGTCGTCTTACCACTAAAGAAAGTTAACCCTACCATCCTAGAAGAACTACTAAGCGAATCCTAAGACCAGAGCATTAAAGGCTTCGTCACAGTAATAGACCTAGAGCCTAAGAAAAAAACCCTTAAGGAGCTTATTAAGAATACCTATAAAGAGAACAAACTCGCTAGAAATATATTAGCTGCGCTACACAAACGGGAAGACCGTAAAGCACGCCGTTAGCCTAAGCAGATTAGGAAGCTGCTCCACTATAACAAATCTAAATGTTTAATTATTAACAGCCTAATCTACTACAGGAATTAAGTATTTGTCCCTAATTCACCTAAACTCTAACTAGAAGTTATACACCATATATATAGTTTAGGCCCCATGGGCCACCTAGGCCGAGTTAAGACACTAAACCTCCTTAATTAAACATATTAGTGGCTAGGTATTTCATAGTTCACGGCTACCTTTATAAAAGACTGCGCTCTCTACTTCCGTATAAAGACCCTTTACTTAGCACCACCCGGTTTCCTAAAACTACTAGAACTACCAGTCCACCCATAGACCAATATCTCTATTAACCACATTGTTAACCTACCTAAGTGCCTCTATAACGGAAAAACATATAGATATATCTTTGTTATTGTTAACCGCCTAACAAAGATAAGACACTTTATTCCCATTACTAGCCTAGATACTAAGGAGCTTATTAAAGCATTTATCTATACTATCTATAAGTTACACAGCGCTCCAAATACCATTATTTCTAATAGAGGCTCTTTATTCATTTCTAACTTCTAGCGTCACCTAAACTAGCGCCTAAAGGTAACCCTAAGCCCCAGCTTCGCATAGCACCCTAAAACAGATGGCCAAACCAAGATTATTAATGCAGTAATAAACAAGTACCTACGCGCCTTTATACGCTTTACCCAAGACGACTAGGTAGATTAGCTCCCCCTTACTAAATTTACCACAAACAACTAGGTTAATAAAACTATAGAAATCTCACCATTCTTTACCAACTATGGCTACAACCTATATCTAGGCGTTAAACCAGTAAGCCCCTAGCTATTAGCCCTGTCTATATATATAAAGAAGGAGTATCTATAAGCTAATACTATTACTAACCACTTTAAGCGCATCTTAACCCAGCTTAAAGCCCTAGCTTATATCTCCTAGTAATAATATAAAAACAATACTAATATAAAACAAGACAAAGGTATAATATTTAAAAAGGATAACATGGTTATAATTAGCCTTAAAAACATAAAAACTAACCGGCCTAAAAGGAAGTAGGATAATAACTAGGACGGACCCTAGTCCATCCTAGCTGCCTATAGAGGAGTAGTTATAGTTAACCTCCCAGACCATATCTATGTTAATAAGTCTTTCTATACTTTAAAAGTCTGCCTCTAGTTCCCTAAAGAGATCTCTAGTTAAGCATATATTAACAAAAAGGAACGTTATAATATTATAGGCAGGATAGCTAAAAGGGATAATGACGGCAATATTACTGTGACGGCTCGCATAAATGCCTCTGAACCAAAGCTTGTGGATTGCTATCTAGTAAAGATACTAAGCTAAGGAGAAGAAAAGAAGGGGGTCGCAAGGACCATAGTAAACATATATAAAGGGTCAGCCGCCAAGGCGCTAGCAGTAAGCGAGCCAATCGTAGGTTGGCAGAATATGGCAGCAGCATGGCAGAATTTGGCAGGTCGCGCTCTAGCACCGTTATATCACCCCCCCCCTCCTGAAAAAGCCTGCCTTTAGGCGTTGTCCAAGCTCCCTATTATTGTCCAAATTGTTGTAATTATCTAACCCTTCTTCCTAGCATTTAATCCAGTTGTCTAATTTACGTGGTGGTCCAGGGAGGTTAGGGTGGGCTAGGTGGAAGTCCTATAACTTATAGGGGGAGTACTTAAAATTAGATGCGGGGTACTACTATAGGTTGTTATTATGGCCTACCTAGCTTGCACGGTATTTTAAGACATTACGGACCTTTTTTACTGCTAGGATTTCTTTAACTTCCTATTCTTTGTCCTCAGCAATCTGGATTAGTGGTAGGGGGTCGTTATACTATCTAGGTAGTGGATTATCCATAGCCTTTCATAGACGGTCTAGAGAGAAGACGGGGTAGATCTTTATTAACTCTGGTAGCTTAACCTTAAAAGAGTATCCTACCTTTTAAAGAGTCTTGTATAGGCCAGCTATTTAGTGGTTTAACTTATAGCTCGGCCTCTAGGTTTTCTAGTTCTTTGTTAACACCTATACCTTATCTCCTACTTAGAAGTCTTCCTTGTAACAATATTAGTTTACATCAAACTCCTTTTTTTCTTGCGCCTTTCTTATAATTGTTTAAGCAGTCTCCCAGGCTCTATGCATTCTCTTGGCAAATGCCCGGGCCTCTTTATAGCTAAGGCGTTCGCGGGCCGTAGTAGGTTCAGTAGGCCTATCCCAATTAAAGGATGTTTGTGGTGCATACCCATAGAGCAGTTCAAATAGGGACATCCCTATACTATTATAGGGGAGTATAAGCTGCGCGTAGTTTATTATAGGCAGTAATTCCAACCAGTTGTCCTAATAGTAGTCTATAAAGGGCCGTAGTTGCTAGTCGAGGTACTAGTTTATAATCTTGGTTTAGCCGTCAGTCTAAGGGTGGAATGTAGTAGAGAGCTTAATCTTAATCCCAAGGATACAGTAGAGTTTATTCCAGAAATCCAATATAAACTAGGGGCTACAGTCAGAGACAATTAATTCGGGGGCGCTGTAGAATCAATAGATATTGTTAATATAGAGGCGGGCTATATCCTTCGCAGTCGTGGTCTTAAAATAAGGGAGGGAGACAGATTACTTGCATAGTCGGTCAACCACTACAAAGGCTGCATTGTGGCCGTAGGCGTCCTTCGGAAATAACTTAAAGTCTATAGTAATATATTACCAAGGGCGTTCTAGAACTGGCAGCAGTTATAGCTACCCAGGAGTTTAATCCCTAGGGGCATTTGCGCGTCTATAGGCGTGGCAGTTTCTAACAAATTAATCCATATTAGATAGAAGTCCTTACTAGTAGTAACGGGGCGCTAGTAGTTAGTGGGTCTTATTATAACTAGGGTATGCCATAGAGACTTAACAGTGGGCTTTACAGATTAACTCTATCTATAGGTTGTTAATATCTGGAACTATAAGCTGTTCTTAGTATAGAAGCAGTCCTTCTTCCATTTCTAAATCAGGGTCCTCCTTCGCGGCTTAGTTACGGAGGGCTTTTAGGGAATTAGCCATACGGTTTGCAGTTAGGATGCGGTTAACTAGCCCTATTAGTTTATCTAAGACTGCTCCCTCTAAAGGTGCTAGCTTATTCCGTTTAGAGCCTAGTTCTTTAAGAATTTGCGGGTCAAGCTGTTCGGGATAGAGGAGGGCGCGCGTCTGGTATTAGGTCTTTAGCTTATCCTAAGGTCCTATATCTTGTTCCCTTTGGGTTAGTGCATCAGCTTTAGTGTTTTACTTACCAGAACAATATATAATTGTAAAAAAGAATTTGGAGAGTATTTTAGCCTAATAGGCTTATTGTCCAGTAAGCTGCCTTGTAGTTATAAAGTACTCTAGGGCTTTATAATCCGTATATATCTTAATCCGGGAGTTCGTGCCTTTAAGCTCTACGCGCTATTAGGATAACAATCAGATAATAGCTAGCATTTCTTTATTGTGTACCTTATAGTTACACTTAGCTGGGTCCATTATTTTTAAGAAGAAGGTGATAGGGTACCATTCGCCGTCTAGATATAACTATAATAGGATTCCCGCTATAACTCCATTAGAAGCATCTGTCTCTAGCATTAATTCAAGGTCCGGGTCATAGTAACAAAGGATTGGAGAAGAGATAAGCCGATCTTTTATCTCTTTAAAGGCTTCCATACAGTTGTTATTAAAGGTAAAAGGCGTATTATTTTGGGTAAGTTGTATAAGAGGCTTTGCTACTACTCTATAGTTACGGATAAAACGGCGATAGAAGTTACAGAAGCCAAAAAAGGACTAGATCCCCTTTATAGTGCGAGGGGGTTTCCAGTTATAGATTACTTTAACCTTCTTAGGGTCAACCTTAATTCCTTCCGTACTAACAATAAACCTAAGGTACTTTACTTATTTTACCCTAAACTTATATTTCTTAATATCAACTTGTAAGCCTGTGTTTTATAATCTCTCTAGGACCTTCTTAACATAAACTTAGTACTTAAGTTCATCGTCCAAGTAAATAAGAATGTTGTCTAGGTATGCCGTATAGAATTCGTTAAGGTAATTAAAAAGAACGTCATTTATATACCTTTAGTACATAGCCGGTCCGTTTATTAGTCTAAAAGGAAGAACTTTATATTTATAGAACCTATAACGGGTGCAGAATATTATTAAATCTTTAGATATAGGGTCTATTCTAATTTAGTAGAACGCTTGGCGGATATTAAGTTTAGTAAAGATCCTTACCTAGCTTAGACGTGCAAGGGTCTCGTTAATTAAAGAAATAGAATATTAATCCTTTTAAGTAATAGCGTTTAGCTTCTAATAGTCGATATAGAAACAAAGGCCTCCATTAGGCTTTTTTATAAACAAAATAGGGGAAGTAAAAGGGGCTTAACTTGGCTTAATAAACCCTTTATTAAGGTTATTAATTAAGTACTACTTAGTTGCTTTTAGCTTATCTGTTAATTATTGGTAGAGAGGGCTATAGCCTAATAAGTTATTAGCTTCTAATTAAATCTTATAATCGTATGTCTGGTAAGGAGGTAACTTATCTAACGCTACTTTTAAGAATGCGTCCTCATATCCTGTATAGATAGTAGGAAGGAGGCGTTTAACTAGCTCCTTATTAGTTTCCTTAGCTGGCTCTTCTTTCCTCTTGGCAATAATCCGGTCAATTTTATATAAGCTAGTTGTAAAGACCTCATTATCCCTCCTATATATATTAAAGTGGAACGCTATAGCGCTAATTGCAGCGATATCTACCGTAGGGGGGTCGCGTGACAATAGGGGTGTATAGGACTTTAGGGGCTTCTAAGGTAAAGGTGTTGTTATTACTCCTTTTAGCTCCTGTTGCATCTTTTAGAGGTCGTCCCTTATGTCCTATTAGTATGTTCTCTTCCCTGTTAGTTAGATCTGCGTGATTTAGATATTGTCTACATCACTATCTGTCCTACTACTGTAAGTAGAGTCTTTGTTAACTGTAGCGCTCCGGGGGAGTATCTCTGTCGGTATAAATAAGTTCCTTCTGGCCTCGTGGCAGGCATCTTCTTGGGTAAAGGCTAGGTCGCGGTCCCTAACATTCTACTAATAGGTAGGGTTAGCCTTCGCGGCTAGTGTCTTGTGGTTGGTTCAGATTTCCCTAACAAAGGAGGGTAATTTCGGTCTATCCTCTGGCCAGATAAATTGTCTTTGTCGTACGTTTAGCCAAATATTAAAATAGAACATCCATTTTTGGCTAAGGATTATATTGTGGGACCCTAGGTCTAGGACACAAAAGGGGATACTATACTAGCGTCGTCCGTTAAGAGCGATATGTAACTTTAAGACATGGGTAACCGGCTTACCAGCTTAACTATTGTAGCCTTTTACTTAGATAGGCTTTTCTAGTCTAGTAGCTTCTACACTTAGAAACTTAGCAATATTATTTACATAGGCAGTATTTATAAAGGCAAAGCCATTTGCTCCAGTGTTAATAAGGGCAGTTGTGTTAACTCCATATCCATTTTGAGATACTATATATGGAACTGTAAAGTGTTTTCCACCTATTAACTAACTTAGATTAATCTCTTTAAGATTAATAGGGTACCCTAGGGGGGAGTTTTTCCCTAGGGTTCTTCTTTTCCTGACTTATTGGATGTTTCTCCTTCCTCCATCTCCTTGATATCGCCTATATCCTTTAGCTCTAGGCAAGACAAGGTAAAGTAACCCTCCTTATCGCAGTTATAGCATATAGCCGAGGTAGGGTCAATCGGGGTATTGCAATGGGGACCAACCAAGGGCGTGGTACATAGCTGGTTAGGTAAAGCTCGCCGGTGCGTAGTTGTGACCGCTTTTGGTGTAAGAGCAGTTATGGCTTGTCTTCCTACTTTAGCTCCTATAGGTATAGCTAATGAGTTCCAATTACTACGTAGTCGCTTCTGCTAATTAGGGCGGGCGTTGATCCGCTTTAGTTCTAAGTCTAATAATAGGCAACGAGCTATAAGTCTTTTATAGGTTGGTAGGTTATCTAAGGTTACGGCAATCTTTTCTTATAGCCGGATTATTAGCTTATTATATAGATCCAAACAGTAGTTCTTAAGGGGAACCTAGCCTTCTCCTGTAAGGTATAGGAATTGAGTTTGGAACTCGGCGAAGGGTTGGTTTAGTTTTATTATTAGGTAATTATAGTCGTACTAGGCATCCTATACTTTGTTTAGGTTAACGTAGATAGCAGCTAGGTGCCGTATTATCTTATTAACGGATGTAAATCGGATAGGGGAATCGTTCTCAAACTTGGCTTAAAGGTGCCGTTGGGCGTCCCCTATAGTTTAACTAAAGAGGTAAAGCATTTTGGCTTCTTTGGAAAGGAAATAGTTATAGTTAACACGGAGCTTCCCTTATACTTAAATCCTCTAATTTTTAAAGGTAGGGTCTATCCCGTTGGATAGTAGTTGGGGGTTAGGGAGCTTAACGGACTTTAATTGCTTTATTATTATATCCGTACTCCTTAGTATGTCACATTTGGTTGAGTTAATAGGACGACTAGGACTTCTAAAAGGGGGGGCTAAGCTACTTTATAGGGCCGTAAGGCTGTCTAGGATCTCTTATAGGGTCTCCTGTATGCTTTAAGCTTGGAAACGGTCGGCTTCTTAATTGGCCGTTAGGGCACGAATCTATTTATATACGTCTATAATGTTATTATTATCTTTAATTTCTGATCTTAATTAAATCTCGTGTTCTTCTTGGGTCAGGGCAGCTCTTTTAGATAAGCTTACTTTAGGTGCCATTATTAGCTACCTAGGGTTCGTTGGTATTATACGCTTTAGTTTTAATTCCGGGGGTACAGGTCCAGTCCTATCTAGTTTATAAAGTAGGATATTATCAAGGCCTTCCCAGGCAGTATAGAGTTGTTTTAGTGTCTAAGTATAGCGCGTTAACGCGTTATTGCAGACGAATATTCTTTGGGGTGGGATATTATTGAGGCCTTCCCAGGCAATATAGGGAGAGCTTAGTATAATGTAACGGCTTGCATAAATGCCTCTAAACCGAAGCTTGTGGATTGCTATCTAGTAAAGATACTAAGCTAAGGAAAAGAAAAGAAGGGGGTCGCAAGGACCATAGTAAACATATATAAAGGGACAGTCGCCAAGGCGCTAGCAGTAAGCGAGCCAATCGTAGGTTGGCAGAATATGGCAGCAGCATGGCAGAATTTAGTAGGTCGCGCTCTAGCACCGTCACAATTACAGACAAGTAGGAATTTAAAAAGATTCTTAATATATATAATAAACAAATAGACAAGCACGGCTTAATATATTATATTAAATAGAAATATCACAATAAGAAAACCTGGGAACCTAAGAAATCCCTAAAAGAGTGTAAGTACGCACTACTAAAGTTTTATAAATAACACCCTAAGAAGCCAGGACCCCCAGACTGGGTATAAGATAAGGAAGAGCCACGCTAAGGCCATGGCCGACCATAAAGGTAATTTATGGTGCTTAAAATCTCATAGAACTTCAACCGCCAGTCAAAGTTGTCTAATTAGCCGGTTTTTTTGCCAAGAAGCGCTATATAGTGGCGGTATAGAGTTCTGCCAACTTTATTCATTAAGCTAACCAGTTAAGATTTTCTATACCCAGCATGGAAAATCGCTATTAGCTCAGTTAAGGGCGGTAAGTAAAAGTAATATCTTTACAGCAAAAATAAGTTACTTATTTGGTTTAGGGACCAAACCTTCTAGGGAGAGGAGTACTGTTACGGCACTGTCCTAACGCATACTATCTTATACTGTCTTGTACTGTCTTGTACTATCTTATACTGTCTTATACTATTTCCTACTATTGGCTGGCCCACCACTAGCGCCTTGGCGGCTGCCCCTACTATTTATATATAATACCCCCTTTTATCTCCTTCTCCTCTTTATACCACAATGTAGTTATTTAGCCTACTTATATTACAGCACTATGACATATACGACCTAATACGCGACCTAATATACGACCTAATATACGACCTAATATATTATAGGATTTTAAAGTATTAAAATCTCTTAGGGTTCTTTTAGAGTATTCTTATATAGATATTATATAATGCTTATATAAGCAATATCTTGTAGTTTATCTTTAATATTCTAGATAATTAAAACCTTATATTTTAGGTTACTATAATTTAGATTAGGGGGGGTAATATAATAGGTCGAAAATTAACTAGTATATATTATTTCTTATTTAGAAGAAGCCCTATAAGCTAGGCCACTTAGGGGTCGTTCGGTTGCAAAAGCGTCAGATTGAATCTGAACTGAAAGTCCGGCAGAACGAACGCGTTCCTTTCCAATATAACACGCGTCTGTGGCTCTACGGGTTGCACGGACGTGTGCAATCTGGAGCCTTTAGATTCAACTAAGGAGCTCGAAGCTTCTTATTTAAACTAACGCCAAGACCTCAGTTTAGATTCTGTATGCGGTAAAGTTGCCAACTTTTCAGTAACTTTTAGCGTGTTTTTTGGGCGGTCAGAGGAACATCAAAAATTTATAGCTAAAGTCAAGTTAAACTGGAATTCAACCGAACAGTCGCCTTAGAATTAGATTGGAGCTCTAGATCAACTCCATTCTAAAGCCCTCATTCTGATCTGAACTTGCAACCGAACGACCCCTTAATTGCAAAAAAAGTTACTTTATTTAGCTGTAAAGTAGAATATATAGCCCTAAAAGAGGCTATAAAGAAATATCTATATTTAATAAGCGTTATTATATAGCTTAATATAAAAAACAAAGATATTTTCTATTTATTTATAGACAGTTTATTAGTATAAAAGATAATATATAAGATATTGCTTATATAAGAATACTTTAAAAGAACCCTAAAGATTCTAATACTTTGGAATCTTATAATATATTAGGTCGTATATTAGGTTATATATTAAATAATATATTTGTTAGGCCATAGAGACGCACTAGCCGTAACCGGCTTAGCGCAGACAAGGCGCAGGCGAGGCGCCTACAAAACGTAGTCGCCCCGTATCAGAGAACAGCAGAATTCAGTTCTATAGTTCTACTTTATTAAGAACCAGATACTTATTGCATTCCGTTACTGTTGTTATGTTACTATATACCCTAAGGACCTTGGCGTCCTAACAGTTCTAAATTCTTATCCCTTTTTAGGGGTAGTGGCCCGACAACACAGCGGTCTGCTAAGGCCACGACTACGTAGCGGCAACCCTCTGTTGAGAAGACGACCTATATTTATCAACTACATCGCAGCCTATCGACCTGATGGCGAGACGCGGGTGTAATACCAGCGCAGTGCGTAGTACCGAGTCTGGGGAACGGCTCTAGGACGACGCGGGCGGACCCACGTCCCGGACAGAACCGGAAGTCACGGGCGAAGGGGATATATAGGAAGAAATACAACGTCTAGAGAATAAGAAGTTACAACTTCTAGAGCAAAGAAAACTACAGTTGCTTAGGGAAGAGGTGGAAGTACTAAGACAGCGTTAATATGGCAAGGCGACGTCGACTTCTGTTCCTAACCTAGATCTGCAACCTCAAACTATCCCATTGAAGTACTTGGATGGTAGCCAAATGCGTCTAAACCTTAAGCGGAGGGCTACTGATACAATAGGCGCTCCGTTAAAACGGGCTGTTAAAATAGAGAAGATTGCTCTATATTATAGTAAGACTATATAAGAGCACCAAGACTTCTGTAATAGCTTAAAGCTAGCGTTCTGCCTAGAGTCCAACGCCTTTACAGATAAGGATACTAAAATTGCGTTTACTATGTAATATGTAAAGGGGACCAACTGAACCCTTTAGCTATAGTACAAAGATAACTATCCAGATACGTAGTTTACCTAAAAGGAGCTTATAGAATTCTTATTTAATTAGATTAAAAGTCCTATTAATTAAGAACTCTATGCAGCCCTAATATATATAAGGGTAACGCAGCGAACTAATTAACCTATAAATGAGTTTGCTGCTTACCTGACTACCTTAGAAGCGCAAATTAACCCTTCTTATAATGCAAAGCATCTAATAATATATCTATTCGCGAAGCTGTGACTAGAGCTACGGCTTACTATTACTAACTATTAAGAATTCCCTTAAACTTAAGACTAGCTAGTTTCCTTAGCTACCCTATTAGAGGAAAACTAGAAGAGCGCAAGCGCCCTATAGGGTAGAAGTAATAGGCGCGCCGTAAACTTAAATATAAAGACCACCCAGTTGGGTAACTTAGGGAAAGCGGACTCTAAAACCACCGCCGGCAACTTAATAGCGGGGCAAAGTAATACCGTTAGGGGTTTAACTTAGCCCAAAGGAAACTGCTTAAAATGTGGGCAGCTAGGACATTAGTGGTAATAATATAAAGAGTAGCTACGGAATTAACTACCGCCTAGCAGCGTAAACACTACCTCTATACTAGGAAAAGACAAGCGCCCTTAGACCCCCTTATAGCCGCAGGGTGTAAGCTCCTACTAGATTATAAGGAAGCTATTACTATTTTAGGAGAAGTCCTCCTAAAGAAGACCTAGAAGGAGACCTCAGTAATGCTTAATATTAGTGCTAAAGTAAATATAGTTAACCAGCGATTTACTATAGAGTGCAACTTCAAAACGCTAATCATAGAACTGCCTACCTATTCCTGGTTAAACAAGACTTAAGCACATTACTATAAGGCCTATAAGGTACTACTAAGAATAAAGGACAGCTAGGGTAAGATTAGGGAAGTAACCCTTATCTACTATAGAATGGCTAACGCATTTCCTTCTATTATTATAGGTATACCAGGGTTAAAAAAGGCCCAACTTCTTATTAACTGTAAGGCAAAGGCGTGGCAATAGAAGCTAGACGGCTTGTCCCTATGGCTATAAATCCCTGGGGGTTTTGCAGAGTCTCTCCAGATAGAATCTAGGGTCTTTGCCCTATTAACTTCTGGAGTAATGCCTAGTAAGTAAGATAACGGCAGCTTGCCGGTCCTCCCCCTATAGTTAAAGGAAGTTAGCGATATCTTCTCCTATAAGAAAGTAGGGAAGCTACCCTAATACCACTAGGGCAACCATACTATTAACCTAGAAGAGGGATAGGAGGCCCTATATAGGCCGCTCTATAACCTCTTGGCCAAGGAGCTAGAAGTCCTAAGGGAGTACTTAGACAACGCCTTAGCTAAAGGTTAGATCCAACCAAGTACTAGTCCTATAGGGGCACCTATCCTCTTTATACCTAAAAAGGATGGAAAGCCGTGGCTTTATATAGACTATAAAGGCCTTAATAAGGTAATAATTAAGAATTGTCTCGCACTACTATTAATTAGTAAGACCTTAGACCGCTTAGTAGGTTCTAAGATCTTTACTAAGTTGGACCTAATATATGCGTATCACCGTCTTCATATCTATTATGGTGATAAGTGGAAGACGGCGTTCTGCACACGCTATAGCTACTTTAAGTACTTAGTTCTGCCTTTTGGGCTAACTAATAGACTAATAACCTTTTAGGGCTACATTAATCGGGCCTTATTAGGACTGGTAGACGTCTTCTATATAGTTTACCTTAATAATATTCTAATTTTTTCTAAAAATTTAGAGGAACATTAGCGCCACGTAGTAAAAGTGCTGCGTAGGTTGCAATAATACTAACTATATACAAACCTTAAGAAGTGTAAGTTTGGCGTATAGGAGATTAAGTTCCTAGGATACATTATTAGCCCTAAAGGTATAGCAATAGATCCTAGCTAGGTAGAAGCTATTATTAAGTGGGAGAGCCCTTAATCCTATAGGGATATCTAGGTCTTCCTATGTTTTACTAACTTCTATTGTCGGTTTATCCATAAATACTCTACCATTATAAAGCCTATTACTGATCTCCTAAAAGGAGTAAAGAACGGCCGCAAGGCTAGGCCTTTTAATTGGCTAGAGGAGGCAAAGCAGGTAATGTGCCGGCTCTACAACACCTTTACGACGGCGCCACTCCTACGACACTATACGCCGGGCCTGCTAACTTAATTAGAGACAGATGCCTTAATACAAGGCCTAGCAGCAATTATATTATAGCTATTTAAAGATGGCCTTTGGCATCTAATAGCCTTTTAGTCTAGGAAGCTTTCGCTAGTAGAGCATAACTATAAGACCCGTAATTAAGAGCTACTAGCTATTATGGAGGCTTTTAAGCATTAAAGATACTATATTAAGGGGCTATTAAGCCGCCTAGAAGTGCTCTTAGATCACAACAATCTAAAGGGTTTTATAAAAGTAAAAGCCCTTAATAGACAGTAAGCCAGATAGGCTATAACCCTGGCTGCCTATAACTTTATTATTAAGTATAGGGCGGGAAAAATGAACCCTATAAACGCGCCGTTAAGGCGACCCCTAGGCGCAGGGGGTCCGCTAGAAGAAGACACTATACTACTACTACTCTAAAGGACTTTAGGAATGTAGGGCCATTAACCTAAAATAAAAGTCCTATTAGGTATATAAGAAAGCGAGCCTTCTATAAAGGTATTACTTTTATAGCTACAAGCTAGCAACCTAACGGAGGTACACCTAGGCAATATAGCATTACGTTTTGACTGGGCAACCTATACGCATACTATTAAACAGCGTATAATGAGGACCTAAGTTAGAGAAGTAAGTACTTAAGAGAGTGCTTACAAGTCTAGTACGGAAACAGTTGTTGAGCTTATTAAAGGACTTTAAACCATAGATAACCTTATACTGCAAAAGCGCAGCGATAGCTTAGATACGGCGAGACGCCGTTAATGCGCCCACTTAAAGCTAGTGTGGTAGTTTAATTCCGCTGGACTACTTTGTCACTATGGGAGGCTATATATGCCCCCAGACCTAGCAGTTTGTATAAAACTCCTATAGATCCACCATAATAATGCCCTAGCTGGCCACTTTGGTAAGAAAAAGACCCTAGATTTACTCTCGCGCAAGTACTACTAGCCTAGTATAACTATGGACGTTATAAACTACATCTCTACCTATAATCTATGCTAGTATATGCGCGCGCCTTAATATCGCCCTTATAGCAAGCTCCAAGCGCTGCCTTGCCCAAATTAGCCGTGGTAGGAGATTATAATGGACTTTATTACAGGTCTACCGCCTAGCAGATAAGGCGATAAGGTATATAACGCGATATGCGTAATAGTTGATCGCTATACTAAGATGGCCTTATATCTGCCTATAGTAAAAACTATTATTATAACCGAACTTGCGGATCTCTTCCTTAATAAAGTAGTACGCCGTTTTGGAACCCTTAGGGGGATTATATCTAATTATAGCAGTATCTTTACTAGTAAGTTTTAGTCGGAGCTATGCTTTACTACAAAGATAAAATATAGGCTAAGTACAGCCTTTTACCCGCAAATAGACAGGCAAATAGAACGCCAGAACTAAACCCTAGAGTATTACCTCCATATATTCTATAATAAAAAGCAGAGTAACTAGGCAGGCCTCTTATTACTAGCCAAATTCGCCTATAATAATACTAAACATAGTAAGACAGACGTAAGCCCATTCTACGCCTATTATAGGTTTCACCCGTGTCTAGAATACAAGATTAAGGCGGACAATAGTAGTTCCATTCCAGCCGCCTTAGAGAGGATTAAAAGAATATCCCTTAAACGCGAAGCACTAGCGAAACGCTAGAAATACACTGCCAAGGCGCAGGCGAAATACTACAATTGTTATTACTAACTATAGGTATATAAAGTAGGGGATCTAGTCTTGCTATTAACTAAGAACCTTAAACTAAAAAGGCTAAGTAAGAAGCTTATAGTACGCTTTATTAGACCTTTTAGTATAGCCAAACTAGTTGGAAAGTAAGTGTACTGGCTATATCTACCTATGTTCTACTATATCTATCTAGTGTTCCATGTCAGCTTACTAGAGCTATATAAACAATATAAGGGCGCTGCTAGAGACCCTCTACTAGGGCCTATTAAGCTAGACAATAAAGAGGACTAAGAGGATTGGTATAAGGTAGAAGAAATACGTAGAAGGAAGGGACGTAACTAGACCCTATAGTACCTAGTTAAGTAGAAAGGCTGGCTAGAAGAATATAACAAATAGGTCCTAGTGGAGGACATTAATAAGAATATAAAGGAGATATACAATAGTCACTTTACCCCAAGGGGTAAATGGAAGAGAAAGTAGGTGAGAGAACTAAAATAATTAAATTATAATAGGGACTACGCCCCGCTAGCGGGACAATGGTAAAATAACGGTAGAGTAATAGTAGAACGCCGATAGAAATATAAAGACTCTATAGCTCTAATAAATCCTCCCTCTCTTCCTCTCCTTCCTCCTCCTCCTCTCCCTCCTTATCCTCCTCCTCTCCCTCCTCCTTATCCTCCTCACCCTTATCCTCCTCCTTATCCCTTACAATGGGAGGCATATTGGCCTATAGGTACTGTTAGCATACGCTATATTGGCGAAACACCTACGTTATAATATATACTGAAGCACGCATTATGTTAAGAATCCCTTTAAGGGTATAACGAATAGCCTATAATTCCTGCACTTAGAGCAGGGGAAAGTCTTCGCCCTTTAGGCGCTAACGGAGACCATACTTAGCGCTAGTACGCACTAAGGCCTCAATATCCTTTATAAAGGACTTCTGGGCGGCAGCAACGCGAGCGTTAAGGTTAGCCGTGTCCCTACTAGCAACCCAACGGCGCTTAGCCCTGTCAATAAAGGCGAGTAGCTTATTTAGGCGGCTATAAAAGGCCTTAGGGACTTAGTCTTATTAGCCATCAGAACCTAAACCAACGCACACAGACTTACTACTTAGCACGACTTATTTAGTCGTTGGCAGTAACCGCAATTGCGGTTAGCCTGCTTGCTGTAGGTAGCCCGCTTAGCAGTAGCCATGTGCTTAGTGTAGCGGAGGCAAATTAGTTTAAGTAAGGCTAGGGGAGCACCTTACAAGCAATGGGGGAGCTTAGACGGCATCTAATAGGGTTAGCGACAGCTATAAGCCAGTATAAAGAATACTTACAGAAGGCTCGCCAACAGGCAAACTGGCGGCGTTACGCTTACAATTCATAATTAATTGGAAGTCGTGAAAAAGGCAAATCGTAGGCTAAATAAATTAATTTAAAATAGAAAGGGAAATCTAGTGTCCTACCTTAAGGGGACTCCTACCTTTATAGGTCTCTATAGGGCCCTAGCGTTCTATTATCCTATTATTCTATTGTTCTATTATCTTATTATCCTATTATCTTATTGTCCTATTATTCCATTGTCTGATTTACCTAAATTTAGTTACACACTTTTTATTCAGTAAAGGACAATAATAGCGCTCCTATTATATAATAGCGTTGGCTAAGAACAGCCGCTTAAGAAGGGGGGGGGGCAATTGTTAGGCCATAGAGACGCACTGGCCGTAACTAGCTTAGCGCGGGCGAGGCGCAGGTAAGGCGCCTACAAAACGTAGTCGCCCCGCATTAGAGAACAGCAGAATTCAGTTCTACAGTTCTACTTCATTAAGAACCAGATACTTATTACATTCCGTTACTATTATCACGTTACTATATACCCTAAGGACCTTGGCGTCCTAACAATATTAGGTTATATATTAAATAATATATTAGAATATAAGTTAGAATATAGAGATTCTAGAACTAGGGTCTTTTAGGTATATAAAGACTTAATTTCCCGCAGATAGATATAATAAAAATTATATTAAGTTTATCTACTTTATTTACTTTACTATATTATTTACTATATTATCCTTCTACCTCCGCTTACCCAAATTAATAGTTAGTAATTAAATTGGCAAATAATCCAGAATATTATACTAAGACTAAGTATATTTATTAAATTAGGTAAGTAGAGGTAAGAGGATGATATAGTAAATAATATAGTGAAGTAAGTAAAGTAGATAAACTTGATATAATTAATAATGTCTATCTATAGGGGATTGAGTCTCTATATACCTAGAAAACCTTAGTTTTAAAATTATTCCAACTTATATTTTAATATATTATTTAATATACAACCTAATATATAACCTAATATATAATCTAATATACGATCTAATATACGATTTAATATATAATCTAATATATAATCTAATATACAATCTAATACACAATCTGATATACAATCTAATATATAATTTAATATACGACCTAATATATAGTAAAATCCCAAAGTATTAGAATCTTTAGAGATCTTCTAGAGTATTCTTATATAAACATTATATAATGCTTACATAAGCAATATCTCATACATTATCTTTTACAATTAGGTTGCATATTAGGTCGTATATTAGGTTATATATTAAATAATATATTAGGATACGAGCTAGAGTATAGAGATTCCAGAACTAGGGTCTTTTAGGTATATAGAGACTCAATTCCCTATAGATGGACATTATTAATTAAATCAAGTTCACCTACTTTACCTACTTCACTATCTTGTTTACTATGTCGTCCTCTAACCTCTACTTACCTAAATTTATATAGAATACTAAAATGCTGTATCCACGTTCGCACTACCACAACTTACTTAATTGTATATAGATTTACACCAAATAAAGTGCTAAATTATCCTGTCTAGTTGTTGTTTCCACCGTGCGATTTACACGCATTTGCGACCGCTAGAGGGGTGTCATTTAACGCTCTAGAGAGGATGTAATTACCCAAATCTTTATCTTCTCTCCATATTTCTAACAACCACTCCTTTGCCTGCCTCTTAGCCTCCTTAAAAGTGCTAGAAGTCTATCCCACCTCATATACAGATCTACATCGTTTACGGTTTATCATCACTAAATCAACTTTGCAACATAAAGCTATTCGCATCATATATATCATTAAATTGTTTAAATTTTTGATGGATAAGGCTTTAGAACCTCCCGAATTAAGCTAGCTCTATCTCGCAGTTCTTAAGGTGTTATGGCGGCCTCTTTTGGCGTTAAGGGCGCCAAGTAGCTAATTCCACCACTCCAACTTCCTAACCACTAGTAGCAGTAATTTCTAACTCTTCTAGAGCTAGTATTAAGTTATTTTAATTCCTCTTTAGCTTCTTTGGCTTCCTAGAGTTGTTCTATAGCTACCTTTTAGCTTGTTTAGCTTCCTTAGCTTTCTATATAGCAGCCATTCTTACCACAGCTTTAGCCTCCCGCAGCTCCTTGTTCTATATACGCTGCTCCTTTTATTGTTCTCCTAAGCGCCTCTTCTCTTCCTTTTATAGTTAACGTTAAATCTTTTTATTATCTTTAAGCCTTTAATTACGCTTCTTGGCTTCCTGTTGTTCCTTCTAAAGCTTACGAGCTTGCTTTACCTTCTTAGGGCTATAAAATATAGCCCTACTGTCGTCCGTAGTAGCAAGCTGGTGGAAAAGTGGTTTATAGCGCTGGCGCTTCTTCTACTCGTTTTATAGAGCTTACTGGTAGCCTTTAATTCGCGATTTAAGGATAATATTCGTTACTGCGAGGCTCTAAATCGTATTACTTAGCTCCTTAAATCTATGGTTAAAAACATTAATAATAACTTCCTTAAGCTTCTTGTTAATCCTTACCCAGTTAGCAGCTATTAATACTAACTTAGAGGACTTACTTAACGAAGGCCTATCCTTTGTAGAAGCTTTCTTTATTATAAACTTATCTAACACAACCTCCGGCTTAAAAGGGTAAAGGCTAGTCTTTTTCCATCCACTATATATATTCTTTTCCACAAAAGCTTAATTATAGGCCGCCCAGAATAGTTGGAAGAAGTCTCTTTTAGTAAAACATAAGTAACCTTCGCTGTTAAGCGTAAACTAGTTTAATTCCTGGCTGTAGAATATAGTAAGCGGCGAGAAAAGGGAGATGTTAAGAGGCTGTAGCCTATGCGTTAAATAAGGTGGGTAAACAGCTAGGAGGATCTTATAATGGGCGGTCCTGATAATCTTTAGCGGACCTTTGGCAGCCTATAATCTATACTACTTCTATTACTGCTTCTACCGCTGCCTTTACCGCTACTTCCGCTGCTGCTCCTATTACTACTCCTTCCCCTACTTCCTACCCCCTTATACCGCCTATATTAATCCAGCCGCAACTACTTATATTAATTTGGCCGCGACCTACTATAGCCCGCCCTATTATGGACTAGTTAGATATTAGGCCTATAAATATGGCCTATAATTACTACTAAGCTTTATACTGGATAGATAAACAGATTGGTTCTATATAGACTAAATAGCCTTGCTTTAAGAGCTGCTATAAGCAAGGCAATATTATTCTACCTTTATTTAGACCCCTGCTGTAGTATTTATAGACCCTACTATAGTCCTAGGAATGCTTCGCCTATATATTTTAGGACTAGCTCCATTTATATAACGTAGCTTTGGCCTTTACCTCTATTAACTACACTATTACTAACTATAGCGCTACTTTAGCCGGTATTAATTGTTTCTAAATTTATAGCGAACTATACCACCTTGCTAGGCCTATAAAAGCTCTTTCTAGAGCTATACCTTAATATACTTAGCTTTACTTTTATAACCCTATCCATACTACTAATATCTATCTATAAACCAATCTATAGTTTAATACGGATGTTTTACGGCGTCTTACTAATATGCTATATAAGATTAGCAATCCTTTTATTACCTTATATTAAACTACTATAGAATAGCTTTAGGCGTAGGTATAAGTATAAGCTATATCTACTCTATTATAGATTATTCTAAACCTATAAATATAGCTAATTATTAAGGTGGGCGCTAATTAGCGCTGTAAAAATCTACCTATAGCTACTAAGGTTGCTATTATTATTCCTAATAAGTATAAAAGCGCTAGTTTCTGTAATATTGTTCTTGCTAACTATAGCTAGCCTAGGGAGCCCCTACGGTACTACCGTATTAACTTAAACCACGCCGTCTATATGCCGCTATACTATATACTACTCTTTTCTTATAGCGACCCTAGCCAGCACTAGGGTATATAGCTCTGTAGTAAGTTTTATACTTACTAGTATAACTACCTTCCCTAATAAGCTTACTTTTAGTTCTACCTTTATATCTATAATAGCTCTAAATTAGTGCCGTTTGCCTTCCGGCGCCTATTTTAGTAGTATATTATTAATACCTAGGCCCTATATAACTAAAATAAGCTTAACTAGATCTGTTCCTACTAGTCTAATATTTATACAGACCTATATAACGGCATTACGGATACTATCTCCTGTAGAGATTTTAACCCTAATTTTATTAGCCGCTGTATTATTCTTCCTTTAAGTTACCTTAGTAGCGCCTATTTTATTAGCTAGTACTACTAAGATTCTATAGCTATAGTCTACTATTATAGCTATTTAAGCCTATTAATTATTTTTATAGCTAATCTATAGTAGGACAAAATTACCTATAAGCTTTTACCTTACTAAACCGCTATTAACTGCCCTAATTTAGTTGCCTATATCTTCTATATAAAGGTTATCTACCTTCTATATAACCTTAAGAAAAAGCAGATTTTTTAATAGATTCCTTAGCTATATTTAGACTATTAAATATTAAAAACAGTGCCTACTATATTTCTACCTTCTTCTCTTTTTACATCTACAGGATTGTAATGCGTTAATAGATCCTATAGTTATTAACTATTATATATCCATAGAGTTCCTACGGCCTTAGGATAACCCTACTAGACGGCTTACTAATATTATATGGACTATAATGGTCTATAGGCCCTACAGTACTAATAATTTAAATGCCCCCTATATAGTTGCCGGTAGTCTAGGCTATCTGCTAACCTACTTAAAGTAATTTCTAAAGACGTTCTACCCCGTAACGGTTATATATAATAATAGTTACCCTTAGTATTACTGCTGTAATAATTTATAGTTATAGCCTATTTGTATACTAGGTAGTAACAGTGCTATTATAAATCTTAATAACTGCTAGGTTATACTATACAATCCCTATCTTAGTATAAAGTATAGGGCCTATATTAATATTAAGGTCTACGCCTCTGTAACAGGCGCTCCTAAAGGGTATATATTAGATGAGATAGAGGAAGGTTTTACTAATGTCCCACTAATGTCTTAGAGGAGATATGGTCAGACAGATAAGGGGTAAAGGGTTTTACTAGTGTCTTAAAAGGATTATATAGGAAGCTGGTTCTCCTCTAGAGAAGAACTAGCAATTAGTCTCTAAATAGAAGAGGTTAGAAAGCATTTATCCTTTAATATATAAAGCTTATTATACCTTTGATTTACCTTCTACTTATCTATAACTTTTATTCTATACTATTAATTAGATAATTATATGTTCTGGTTAGACTGGCCTCTTATAATTCTAATTGCTTATAATCCTTTACGGAAGGAACGTATGGCTATTAATTAATAATGACGGGCTATACTCCTTTACTCTATAAAGCAACGCCCTTACTTTAAGAGGCTTAGAGAGTCTCTCCAGAGGAGCGTATTCCCTCTACTTATAAAGGAGTAGACTAGGAAGTTATAGCTGGTCTATCTAACTTTCTAAGACCCTTAGGAACAATTACCGCTGGGGAGTTATTAGAGTGGTTACTACGCAAGACCTTATAAAAAATAAAGGAGTTGGAGATATAATTAAGATAAGTATATTAAGACGACTAAGAATAATTATAAGAATAATTGGGAGAAGTATAGACACCCTAGACACAAAGTGGACTTAAAGGGGCAACGCCATACTATGTTGTAACGTTAGATAAACCTAAATTCCATATAAAGGAACCTAATGAGTATAATAGTAATAGTCTCTAAAACTGTAATTGTTTTATCTGTTAATGCGAAACTAAGTTTTAGCTGGATTTAAAATATTACTCTAATAAGTATAATTAAACACTGATTGCTTCTACCTTTCTATGTGGCACCGTTAAGAGCTTATAGACACGCTATAAGAAGAAACTTACCACATCCCTTAGATTTAGCGAGCTTAAGTCCTAGTTAGTTAATTAGGTTTAAGACCCTACTAATTAAGGGATGGATTATAACTAGTGATATTATAATGCTAAATAGCAAGAAGGCTAGAGTATAGTCTAGTTTATAAACTACTTGGAAGAGCTAGAAGATAATATACCCTACTTAGACCTATGGGGCGACGCTATATAACTTTATTAGCTACTTGCTAAGTTATAACCTGAGATTTAACAGGCTATATAGAAGAAGGGCGAAATTCCTACCTCTTGAGAAAAGCTTATCTCTAAAGCCACTTGGATTAAGAATGCTAAAAGGGACTATCTGGGCAAGTGAAAGGAATAAGACGCTAATGATAAAGAGCATAGTACTAAACCTTGCTTTAATAATAGGGGAAGATTTTAACCCAACTGCTCTGCGGGAGAACAATGTAAGTAGGCTTTATAGCCCTAGAGTAATACTAGTTAATCATAGAATGATAATAGGCAAAAACCTAATCCAAATAAGTGGAATTAAGAGACACGTGTTTGCTATAACCGCGGCAGAAAGGGCCATATTTAGCGCTCCTATTGGTAGAAAAAGTAAGAGTTGGAATTAGGAAAAGAGAGTGCCTAGTGGACCTTTACTCCCTTATACTAGGCCAGTAAGAGAAGGAGGGAGTAAGCTGCTGTATAGTTATTACTGTCTCCATTTAAGTTAATAATAAATGGGTAACTCGAGACTGCCTTATGGATAGTAGTGCGACCATAGGGTTTATTTCTTAATTATTGGTAAAAGAATTGGATTTAGACCTTAGTGGCTTATAGGTGCGCACTATTTAAAGTATTAGAGGCTACTAGATTCCGTACTATAGGGAATAAACTTTTTCTGTAGCCAGCTAGGACTGTGATGGTCTATAGAATATGCAGGAGATATGCTTCTACGCTGTAGAAATTAAGGGGTATAACCTTATTTTGGGATATCTATGGCTTTAATAAGTTAATCCAGATATTAATTGGCCTTTAGCCTTATATTAACACCAGAAGTCTTAATCGCGCATTATAGTTAAATATTAAAAGACTTTCTTAAACTATGTGTAAGAGGAAGAGTGGGCGTATGCTATATATACTACTCTTAATACTAAGGATGGGGATATAGGGTATTTATTTTTGAATGTCCGGCTATATATAGCTAAGGAATTAGAGATTCTATAGGAATATGCGGACCTAAAGGATGTTGCTGATAAGGAAGTTGTGTATACCTTGCCTAACCCTATATTAGTGGAGTATAAGATAGATATAGGAGACAAGGAACCTCCTTTTGGACCATTATATAACCTGTTAGAAAACGAGCTGGCAGTATTGCGTTAGTATATAGTGGATAATCTTTAGAGAGGATAGATTTGGCCTTCTATAAGCTGGGTAGAGGCACTAATTATATTTATACCTAAGAAGGACAAGACCCTTTACCTCTGTGTTAACTATTAGGCACTAAATAAGATTACTATAAAGAATTACCACCTACTACCCTTAATAGGGGAGCTTATTAATAGGCTATTGGGCGTAAAGATATCTACAAAACTGGATCTAAAAGATGCATATTATTAAATCCGGATTAAAGCCGGTAATGAATGGAAAACGGTGTTCTAAATATAGTACGGCTACTTTAAGTACCTAGTAATGCTATTTGGGCTTACTAACACACCGGCGATATTTTAGGCCTATATTAATAAGGCATTGTTGGGCCTGTTAGATATGATATGTATGGTCTACCTTAATAACATTATAGTCTACTCTAATAACTATAAAGTATATATGCACTATGTATAAATAGTACTAGAAAGACTGCGGGAGTATAAGCTCTATATAAACCTAAAAAAATGCTTGTTCTATATTACTAGCATTAATTTTCTGGGCTTTATTGTTAGTGTTAACGGAGTGTTAATAGAGAAAAGCTGGGTAGACGCTATTAGGGAATGGCTATACCCCATAACGTTTAGGGAAGTATAGGTTTTTATAGGCATGGCGAACTTCTACTAAAGGTTTATTGTTTATTACTTGTAAGTAATGCTCCTAATTACTAATCTGCTAAAGGGATTTAAGAATAGCAAGAAGTTAGGACCCTTTATATTTGGGAAAGCTGCTAAGTAGGCTATAGACTGGTTAAAGGATTTGTTTATATTAGCGTCTATCCTAATACACTTCTGCTAGGAGCTATATATACACCTTAAAATAAATACATCCAGCTTTGCCCTAGGGGTAATTATATCTTAATTAAAAGACGGAGAATGGCACCCTATGGCGTTTTAGTTAAGGAAAATGACCCCTATAGAGTAGCGTTATATAACGCATAACTAAGAGCTGCTTGCGATAGTCGCAGTAATAAAGCACTGGTGATATTATTGTATAGGAAGTAATTATCCCATTAAAGTCCTTATAGACCATAATAACCTAAAATACTTTATAACTATAAAGGTGTTAAGCGGTTAACAAGCCAGATGGGCAGAGGCACTATTATAGTATAACTTTAAAATTATATACCGCCTAGGAAAGATAAATCCTGCTAATAGGTTGTTAAGATATTTAGATTATAAGATAGAGAGGATCTAGGATAGTATAGGGGAAATAATTCCTATATTGTAAAATTTACTTAGAAAGAAAGAAGTATCTTTCCCTAGAACTATAGAATTTTATAGTAGGGTAGAGGTCCTGGCAATACAGCTGCGAAGCACTATAATAATAGAGCCGTAGGATATGGTTACAGACCAGGTTATAGACTAAGCAGATATTATAAAATTGGCGTACCCTAGAATTAGCAAGAATTCTACAGGATGTGCTAGAGGTATTATAGCACCTTTAACTTAATGGCGCATTAGCTGCGAGTTTCTAGATCTAGAGGGGATAGGCAAGATGCCTATCCATAGTGTGGCATACTATATAATAGCAGGAGAATCTGCTGGCACTAATAGTTTAAAACGTCTTATGCTACGCCTAGGGTCTATAATGGTAGTAGGTAAAATAGAAGTAAGTAATCTATATAAAACCTTTCCAGATCTTCTTCTTTAAGCATAATAGAGGGACGCCTTTATTGCTAGAGAGAGGTAGAAAGATATAGTAGAGACTAACTTAGCTGGAGTTACTAAGAAGCTATAGCAGCAGGACTAAAAGGGTTTGTTACGCTTTAAGGGTACTGTATATATCCTAAAGAACTAAACGGTTTAAGACAAAATTCTAAAGGTCTTCTATAATAACCTTCTTGGGGGTTACTACAGTGCTAATAGGACCCTTAAGGCTGTTTAAAGGAAATACTTTTGGGATAGAATGTCTAAAGAAGTTAAGGACTATGTATTAAGATATAATATGCGCTAAAGGGTATAGATATCTAGGAATTGCCCCTATGGTGAGTTATTAGTGCCTCCTATTCTATAAGGACCCATATTAGAATTAATAATAAATTTTATAATAGGCTTACCCCCTACTAAAATAAAAATAGGAGAGGTTACTAACGCTATTCTAGTAATCATTAACAGATATACAAAGTTTTTAGGGTATTTTGCTGTTATAATAACGATTATAGTAGCGGAACTAGCAGACCTGTTTTTAGAGCGGTGGCTCTTATTTAGTATGCTAAGGGGAATTATGTCTAACAGAGGTACCGTATTTAACAGTATATTAGACAAGATATATACATCGACTCTCGACTTTTGGAGCTCTTGCTGCACCCGGCCCAAAAAGACCAAACCAACCAAAAGAACCCTGAAAAACACCCTGATAATCCCCTAAGATGCATACATTACAGGGGAGGCACAGGTGGAACGACGGTGGTACGTAGTCGCGCGCAACCGCCAGACCCATACCTAATAATGGCCCCCCACAACAACAACAAGGACAGGTAAATACTACACCAGAAAGCGGAAATATCCTAATTAAGAAGGCATCTAATAAAATATAAAGCCTATTAGACACATCTAGTATCTAGAACTATAGGGGAGTATCTATTAGCTATTATAAACTAATACAGCTAGCAGAATGGCTCCAGTCTAGTAAACCTTAGGCGCCCCTTTAGCAAACCCTTAATTAAATCCTCCAACAGCTAAATAAAATTAAAGATAAACAAAACCCCCCCTAATAGGCAAACCGCACCTAGGCCGCTATAGCTGCGCTCCTATAGCACAGGGAACCTACCCCCCTAAAGACAATAACTGGGTATATAATTACAATATAACCAAATATAGAAAAGGCAGAGGAACTTAGGGGATAATTAGAAACAGAAGTTCTTATAAAGATTTATAAGGAGGTCCATAACGCCGTCACAGTCTAACACCTTAGGAGTGGAGACATTAGAGTCACCCTAAAGGACCAATAGGCAAAGGAACAGGCCATAAGGGTAGGGAATAGGCTAGGAGAGCATATTAGCATAAAAGTGCTTTGTGAAGATTACCTAGTTAAAGTCCTATTAGTTCCCATAAGCCTTAGGGTAGAAAGGGGACGCCAAGCAGACAATATAGCAACTATATAGAAGATAGTAAAACAAACGGAACGCTTTATACTAGGACTTATAATTACCCAGATCCAATAGCTTTAATAAGAAAATATAAACTAAGCATACAATGAGAATAATAAGAGGATATAAGGGGCGCTAGAGACTCGCTAGGGAAACAATAGACAAATATATAGCTCCCTTATCGTTAGCATATATACACTAGGAATGCAAAAACTCCTTATCCAAAAAGGAATAATTATAAATGGCCTTATATATAACACAAGGCTCTACAACCACAGACTACGCCTAGAATAATGTTATTGCTGTATATAATAGGGACACACCTAATCCACATACGCAGTACAGGTATGCTGCGGCCACTATATAGGCCCCTATAATATAAGATAATGTATAAATCAAGACTAAACAAAATGCGCAAACTGTTACCAAAGCACACATAAGGCGTAGGAGAGAGAATACTGCATTAAATATAGGAGATGGAAGGAAAGGGCTTAATAGCTATAGAAACAACTGCACACTAGGTTATACAAATGGAAACAACAGGTAATAAGCTAGGGGGACATAGGTATCTTCCTAGCGTTTCCTACCTTTAACACTAGGGGGCTAAGCCAGCCATCCCAAGCCTTAACAGGCCAAAAGCAACGCCACACAATATCACTAGACTGAATAGGGACACAAGGGACACATAGGATATAAGGGAGAGAACGCCTAGTAGGAAGACCCCTATAGACAGCTATGGCAAGTTTAAGGCCAGGACAATCAAGAATTAGATTTAATACGGCAAATATAATATACGCAGCTAGCTTATAAGGGGCATATAGCTAACTGGCAAAAACAGGGGAAGAACCGGAGGCAATAACAGACTCAGATTTAAAAAGGCTAGTAGGAACACAAGATATAGAAATGGAAAGCTCTATATAAAATAAGTAGTGGCTAGAGAGCAAATATAGGAGACAGAAGTTCTAAATATTTTAGAGAAAGTGGAAACAGAAGAAGTGAGGAGCAAAGGAGAGGTAAAGGACCCCCGCCAGGGGTCCGCCACTTGACCATTATATAGTATAACTGCGGCAATACAAACCACCATCTAGCAAGGCCCCTACTAGACAGTCTAGACCTAGAGAAATACTATATTCTTACTATATAAGAGCCATATTACAATACCTACACATAATTAATATACTGCCCCTAAGGATTTTAGCTCCTGTATAAACCAAAAGCAGCCACACGCGTATACTTTATAATTAGCAAAAATATCAGCCTTGCCTTATAGTTATGGCAGGCAGTTAACCTAGATATTGCAGTTATAACCATCCAGATATATAGGGGACTAGTACAAATTATTAATGTCTATAACCCTAGGGTTAAAGGGGTAGCACAGATAGAGAATATTATATCTATAATAAGCTTGTTAGAAACTAAACACGCGGAGTTTATCCTACTAGGAGATATAAACCTCTACCACCTATAGTAGGGGGGCATCCATATTGCTACCAATTAATAGGCAGAGTGCCTACTAAGAGCTATAGATAATAGGGGCCTTAAGCTAGCTACCCCCCCAGGTACAATTATATAGCAATAGGGCACCGCTAAAAGTATAATTAACCTTACAATTATGGACGAAAACCTATACTAGAGACTTAAAAGGTGCTCCCCTAAAGAAGAATAGGCACTTACCTTAGACTATATCCCTATCTAAATATAACTAGATCTGGACATCAAGGCGCAACTAAATGGCAAAAGATACGCAATAAGGAAGCTTAACATAGATAGCTTCCTTAATACAATTAAATAACAACTCTAAGACCTAGAAGAAATCTACCTAATACCAAATAAGTGAGGCTTATTAGCTACCCCTAAGAAAATTAATTAAAGACTAGAAAGGATCTAGGTAGCAATTAAAAGTAGGCTAAAAGAGTACTACCCAGTTTTAAAACTAGGCCCCTATACGCGACACGCATAGTCCGCACAGTGCGCGGCCCTTATAGCCGGCCAATGATAAGCAAGGAGGAAATACACAAGCAGCTATAATTTTAAGGACAAGAGATAATATAAAGACACAAGAAACCAGCTAAAGAATACCCTAAGAAAAGAAGTAAGGAATAACTGGAGATAGTTTATAAATAAACACACTACTAACTTAAGTCTCCCCTATAACAAGGGCCTTTAGACTATAGCAAAATAGATAAAGAAAAAGGCAGGACGCCTAGTAGAAGATCTACACCTACTACCCCTATAAAGAGCAGGCAAACCATAGGCTATAAGCAATAATAATAAGAAGGCAAAGATCTTTATAGAAAGATTTTTCCCTTAACCAGCTCTAGCAGACCTTAGTAATATTACTAGTAAAACACTAGTAACTCGCCTAAGGGTCAACAGCAACATAACAACTAAAGAAATAGCTAGAACCATTAGCCGCCTCTCAAACAACATAGTACTAGGACTAGATAGGATCCTAAACAAAGCCCTAAAGACCTATAGACCACTTATAGCACCTTAGCTTGCAGACGTAGCCAGAGTATGCTTTGTAATAGGCTACTACCTACAACTTAGAAGATCCATAACGATGGTTATCTTATAAAAAGAAGGTAAAGCAGACTACTTAATCCCAGAAAGCTACCGCCCTATTATCTTAGAAAACACCCTAAGCAAGATCTTAGAAAAGGTTATAGCGGACTATATAGCAGACATAGTAGAGGAACACGCCCTACTACTACAAAGCTAAATAGGGGCAAGAAAGAATCGCTTAACGCTATTAGCACTTATACTACTTACTACTACCATTAAAACTACATAGGCTATGTAAAAGGACTTTATAGTATTAATGCTTAGCCTAGATATTAGCGGCGCTTATAACAATATACCCTATAAGCGTCTTCTATACATCCTTAGGGCAAAGGGCTTCCTAGAATAGATTATTTAATTTATTTAAGGATTTATAGGCCAGAAAGAAATATTACTAATCTTTAATGGATACCAGAGCCCCCCTATTACAGTCGCAATAGAAATACCATAAGGATTACCTCTATCGCCTATACTCTTCCTTTTCTTTATAAGCAACCTACTTAATACCTTTAAGGAAGGGGTAACCTAGGGGATAGGCTTTATTAATAATATAAACCTAATTATATATAGGCCAATAGCCGCAGAGAACTGCAGGACACTAGAGAAAGCCTATAACACCTATATAAAATAGGCAAGACAATATAGAGTCCAATTCTTACCAGAGAAATACCAGCTAATCTATTTTATAAGAAAACGTAACTAATCTGCAGATCTTTAGCATATAATCTATATCTAAGGCTTTGGGGGTTAACTGGTTTAAGGCCTAAGGGTATTAGAAGTATGGGTAGACAGTAAGCTCTAGTAGAGCGTATATGCGGCGTAAGCGGCCCATAAGGGCTAAGTATAGTATATTGCCATATCCAGGATCATTAATTCTATATAGGGTCTATGCTTCTAGAGGTCACGCCTACTATATACAGCAGTTGTCCGGCTAACCATAATGTATAGATCTAGCATTTGGGCCACTGGAGAAACTAAGAAAGGCCCCCCTAAATCACTCCTTAAACCACTCCAAAAGGTCCAAACAGCCTACCTTAGGAGTATAATAGGCGGGTATAAGCGAACAGCCACAGCACTGCTCAAGAAGGAAGCTAATATTCCCCCCCTATAACTATATATTAAAGCTAATATAATACAAAGGGTATAAAAGGAACGCAACTCTAACGTTATAAAGTATATTAAGACACGCCTAAACAAACTATAGAGGGACCTTAGGGTGCCCTATAAGAGAAGGAACCAACAACCCTAAAGTAGGGAAGATATATTAGGAAAACAGGTAGAGAAAGCAGAAAAAGAATAGTACAGCACTAGGGCCCAGGCCTATATAGAGGAGAAAGGGAGACGCGTAAGAGGCTAGTAAAGACAATAGCAAGGGAGAGAAAGGAGCCAAAGTAAAGCACAAAAGAGTACTGGAAAACCATCTACTGTAACACAATACTAGTTAAACTGACGCTGGAGAGATAAATAAAAGTTAAAGGTATAGAGGTAGATTTAGGCAAGGGGAACCTAAGCCATAGTATAGGTAATACTATAGGGGGTAAATACCTAAGGGCTCCAAGAGGGCCTAATAAAGGCGGAAAATACAATAGCAACACTCTTAAGAACAGGAATAATAGGACTAAAAGATTAGCTTCACTGGGTAAGTGTCCTAGTAGGTAGCCTAAGGTACAAATATAGCTAGCTAAGACAGACACTAAAATATATAATACTGTTATGCCCCTTACGCACTAGCCAAAAAGCAATACTCTTAGCAGCTAGCACAGAAAACTATAATACACTGCTCTTAATATAGAAAGGCCTTAAGGCGGCTACTTGGTGGCTTATTAGCTAAAATATGCTAGACCAGTTCTGGGTTGCAAAGGAAATAGTAATAAAAGGTAAAGGGGCAAGTAATAGGCGCCCCCTAATAACTCTACAGAAGTAGAGTATAGTATATAATACTAGCGCGTCTATAGGTTTGTTACAGCAGTAGTAGTTCCCAAAGAGGTTAAAAAGTAAGGTAGTAGAGCATTACTGGTGACTCGCAGGCGACTTATAAGCGAGCCCCAAAAGGCAGGGAGACGGATCACAGGGTTTTCTTAAATAGAGTTTTCTCCCCATATGTATATAAGGAGTAGTCCGCGTAGGCCCAACAGGGATCCAAATCGGACGTTAAGCAATGAATAATAATATTTAACAGTACATTTTGGTCTTTAGTCTATCTTTTATTAAAAATATAGTAAAAGATAAGTACTGCCTTTTACCTATAAATAGATGGGTAAATAGAGCGTTTAAATACGTTGTTAGAACACTACCTCTACTGCTATATTAATTATTAACAGGATAATTAGCCATTATAGTTAGCTTTAGCGCAATATAAAAATAACCCCTTATAAAGCACTATTTAGGGTAAAAGTAAATAACCTCTAGAATGTTAAGGACATTGTTCTTAAAAGAGAGGCCCTAGTAGCGTCTAGGATAATTAAGTAAATAAGAATTTGCAAAGAAGAACTTAAAAAGCACTTGCTAGACGCCTAGGCTATATAAAAAAGGTATTATAATAAGGGATATATACCCAAAGAATTTGAAATAGGAGATAAAGTCTTACTATCTATAAAAAACATCTAGATAAAACGTATTAAGAAGAAGCTAGACTATAGGTGGCTTAGACCCTTTAAGATAGTTAGGAAAACTAAAGGAAATTAAGCCTATAAATTGGAATTGCTAAAATTATATCCAATATATTCTATATTTTATGTTTTCTTATTAGAGTTATACTAGAGAAGAAATAGTATAGAACCACCCCTACCTAGCAAAATTAATAGGGAACTAGAATGGAATGTAGAAGATATTCTAGACTAAAGATGGCGTTAGAAGAAACGCAAATTTTTGGTTTATTAGGAAGGATACTTTTAGGTATATAATAGTTAGGAACCTAAGGAGCACCTTTAGCCAGGATATAATATGGCAATTAAAACTTTCCTAAAGACTATAAATTAGGATTTAGTAATGGTTTTGGATATACTATAGATAAGATAATAGGGAAGACCCTATAAATTAAAACTATAAGGTTAAATACAGGCATTAGAAATAGGAACGTTTTGCTATTATAATAGGGATCCTAGAATCCTATAAGAGAAAGCTATAGGGATCTATATAAGAACCACTAGGGATACTGTCTAAAGAAGACGCTATTTAGAGATAAGTAGTAGTACTAAAAAAAAGGGGCCATAGGGATTTAGAAGGGTTCCTTAAGGATAAAAGGAGAGTATCTAATTTAACACTAGAGATACGCGGTAGAGTTAATAATATAAAGAGGACTAAAAAGACATAGAGCAAAGATTTAGAAATTTTAAGAAATTGTAAAGTACCTATAAGAATACTACCCGTTTATTATATACGGAGATTATAGCGGTATGCTGCTTTTATATGGACTGTTACTAAAAATAAGAATAGAGGTATCCCTAAAGTATAAAGTTAATTCCTAGTACTAGGGCATCCTAGAGGTACCAGAGAGGCACTATATAAAGCTATCCTATAAGAAGAAAGAAAGAATAAGATAATAACTTAAACACTAGAAGTAGTAATAGGAGCCTCCTCCTCTATCTTAACGTTATTGTTGGTAGTATTATTAGCACTCTTATCCCTGGAAGTATTAGCATTCTTACTAAAAAAAATTTTAGAGTGGTGGGAACTAGATAGACTACTATGGCTAGGGGACTAGCGGGGAGAATGTTCATCTTTGTTACTATTCTTAGTATTATCCCTAGGTTCTAAATCGGCATCTAGGCTGGAATTAGAAAGTTAATAACTAAAGAGTTAGTATAGTTCCTAAATATATTACTAAAGAGACTTACCTAGCCAGAAAGGCCCGTGTAAGAGTGTGAATATTATTATTTATAAGAACGAGCTACTTACACATGCACTCCTAGATACTATATATCTGAAATTACTGCGTCTCCATAGTAGTAGAAACCCTTATTAAATTAAAAAGGCTATAAGCAATAGAAGACACCTTCCGTCCCTATTTTTTACTATTCTAATATAGACAGAAATCCCTAATGGCGCGTTAGAGCTGGTAAGCCTTATATATATAAATAGCGGTAATCTAATATAGTTAGTGAAATTTAGAATAGGATGGAATAAGAAATACTAGAATATAGGTCTTCTTCTAGCTGTAATAGTAGGAACACTTAGATCTATTCTTGCCAGAGCGCGGCATTTTATAGGCATTGGAAGGGTCTAATATAAGTACGTGAACGTAATAATGGCAGCACTTTAGAGAAACCCCTATAGGAGTAATAGAAATGGTCTATAGTGCTAATAGAGCAGGGACAATGCCGCCGCCAGTCTGGGGATACGTAGCATAATTATAAGCTATTGCAAGAGAACACTATAGGAAGTTAGTATTATTAAAGAGATAAAATAGGGATCCTATTACCTATAGACGCGTTATAAGAAGAGAATAGAGCAGTGGTAGAAAGAATAGCTGAAGATATAGAAGCTGAAAGCTAAGATATAATAAAAAACAGTCTGCTAAAAGGTAAGATGAATGGTGTTATTAATAGAAAGACGCGTAAGAAATAACAGCTTATAAACTAGAAGAAATTAATATTAAGACGTTATTATTAGAACCCATTTTAGGTAAATAGGGATAGTGGCTAGTTAATGCGTTGTATAGGATAACCTCCGGATTAGCTTATAATAGATTCTTATAATAAGAAAGGTAAATCCCATCTAATTATTATTATTATTATCAAAGTTCCATTATAAAGGCACTATAAAGAGCTATAGTAGAAGAAGAATGGAGGAATGGAAGACAAAGTAAGGTTCTACGCTAGTAAAGAACCGGTAATAAGCCGTATTATAGAGTACCTTTCCACTAAAGAACTTCCCTAGTGGTTTTAGTTGGAACTCTATAAGAGTTTATTAAGAGGTAAAGTCTTGGAGGACTAAGACCCTTAAAGGGGAGGTAATTGTAATAGGCGCTTCTAAAGGGTATATATTAGATAAAACAGAGGAAGGTTTTACTAATACCCTACTAATGTCCTAGAGGAGACATGGTTAGATAGATAAGGGGTAAAGGGTTTTACTAGTGTCTTAAAAGGATTATATAGAAAGCTGGTTCTCCTCTAGAGAAGAACTAGCAATTAGTCTCTAAATAGAAGAAGTTAGAAAGCATTTATCCTTTAATATATAAAGCTCGTTCTACCTTTGACTTACCTTCTACTTATCTATAACTCTTATTCTACACTGTTGATTAGATAATTATACGTTCCGGTTAGACTGGCCTCTTACAGCCTCTATACAGGCCGTAAAGTATTTTTATAAGTATATTTATAAGAGGACCGACCAAACAACTGTATAGTTCTTAAACAATGATAATAAAATTAGTAGGTACCTTTAAGGTAGATATATTAGCCCTATAGAGGCTATTTAGCAGCTATTTAAGTTCCTAGTTTATAAGAAATACCCCCTTATAATATAGCTTACTATATACCTTTCTAGCCTATAGCCCGTTTATTTTTAGCTAGATAAGTCTATAAAGGACCTATAATAGCGCCTTAAAATAGCCCATTTAACTTTAACTGCTTAGTTTTAGTATAACTCTAAAAATATAGATAGTTATGCTATACTTTACCAGGACTTCCCTTATAGATATACTTTTATAGTAAAAATATGCTAGTAGCAGCGCCGTGTCCGCCTAAAGGATACTATTATTGGCTATATATATTACTATAGCCCTATTACTGGTAAACGGTATTATTTATAACTACTACTTACTATTATTTCTAGCGCTATCTCTTTTAAGCACCTCTATACTATTGCTAGCACTATTTACCTAGCCTTTTAAGCCGCTTATATAGCTTTAGGGCTCCTTAATAATAACTAAAAGTAGGTTAACTACCTATAGAAAGCATCTATATTCGCTACTAGTGCTTAGCTATAGTCTCTTTTTATAACTTCTTTAGTTTATAGCCCTATAAGTAACCCTCCTACCCTTTAGGCAAAATTTAAGCCATCTCTCTATAATAATCTTCCTTATATTTTAGAGCGTTAGCCTAATCTTTTAGGTAGTATTAATAATGTATATTTGGATTATAGCCTATATCTTATCTAGTAGGTGCTTATAAACTATAGCAAAACTCTTATAGATTACTTTTTACCTTTATTATAGCACTACTAAGACCTTATAGATAGTAACCTACTTATTACTATAGAGCTTAATTACAGCACTACTAAGAAAGGCCGCCTTTTTATAGAGCTATATTCCTAGCTAAATTCTAACTAGGCTACTTACTTTACTATAGTTACTATTGCTATAGATATAGACCTATAGACCGCCCATTTTTTTCTATAGGGCCCTATAGGCACTAGTAAAACCTTTTTTTTTACTATTATATCTGCCACTACTACTGCTTCTATAGCTGTATTGTTTTCTATATTACCTCTTTTAGTATAGCTACCCTTTTATTACCTAGTAGCTAAACTACCTACTTCTATTTTTATATTCCTATTAATTTATATAAGGAATCCGTATGTAATATACCTAAAGACTTTTAGCTAGCGCAGTTACTGCGCTTTACTGCCCTTATAATTTAGGATAAAGTACCAATATAGTACTATTATTGCTTTAAAGCCATATACTATATACTTATAAATATCCATTCTAATACCTAGGCTCCTTGTAATAGTATTTCTATTATTTTAGATAGTGATTTTATTTAAATCCTCCCTATTATAAAATAGGGGACCTATACTAATATTATTATAGCCTACTTATAGTAGTCCTTCTTATAGCCTTCCCTTTATATTCTATTACTATACTAAAATATATATATTTTAGACAGCGAGCTAAATTAGCGCTTTGCTATCTAGGTTTATAGTCTTTCTTATAACTTTACTCTTACTAACTATATTTAGTTACCTGCTAGTATTACCTAGTTTACTAGTCTATAGCCTTTTATTAACTTTATTTACCCTCCCGCTCTTTTATAGTAGGTATATACTAATCTCTATATATTTTACAGCCGTGCTATCTTAACCAATACCATTGCTGCTATTAATAATACTATTCTCTACTCTCTTAATAGCCCTAAGTCCGTTTTCTACTTTATATATACTATAGAATAAAATAATTTAAATACTAAAAATACTTCCCCCTTAGAGCTTTTATAGAGCTTTAACCCTATATACCTTTCTCCTATATAGCTTTACCTTAAGGTTAGCGCTTTAATAATCTTTTTATAGAACCTATATCCTAAAAAGGGCCTCTATAATAGTACCTAGATAGTTTTTACCTAGATAGGCCGCCGCTATCTTAAAGCCTATATTTTTAATAGCACCTTTACTAACTAGCTATAGGTTATTTTTATAGATTATACTATCTTCTATAAAAGGTAAGTTGCTATTTATTATTAATTAATAGCAGTTTCCTATTTATTTGTCTTTTATAATAACTATAAATAAGTTATAGGGTTAGTCTTTTAACTTTATAGGCGTTAATTTATAAATACCAGTTTTTATATATAGTTAACTCTATATTATACTGTCTTGGATTATTACTATAAATAGTATTTTAGTACTACTTCCCCTAAATTAAATAAAAAAGGACAATATTATATATTTAGAAGTTTTGCTTTTATAATAAGGTATATTATTTTATTAAATAACTACTTTTATAACTGCCCTATAGGGCTAGTAAAACCTCTATAAATGCCTTATAGGGTCTAGTAAACCCCCCTTCCCTACTCTTTATCTTTATCCTCCTTTTACCCCTTAACTATATCTACTAAATAGTAGAGTAGTTTTATAACCTACTAGCGCTATATAGGGCGGGGATAAATATAGGTAGATAGGGCCTCCTCCTTTTTCTCTTTATTATTATTATTATTATTAGCGGCAGCGGTAATAGGAGGCGCTAAAGTATAGGAGAAAGCGCGACTATAGTAGACTAGTATAGTAGTAGTAGTAATAGCAGTAGTAATAGAGGCTATAGTAAGGGCAGACGCTATTATCTCTATTAGTTATACTTTTTACTATTTATATTACTAACTTATAGGCCTAAAAGAAATAGCGTGCCCCTTTACTGCTATAATAGTAGTTAATATAGCTACTATATAGCTGGCCTATAACTAATATACACTCTATAAATAGGCTACTGCCCTATATATATAATATATAAGCCTATAGAGCTACTATACCCTAGCTTTATACTAGGGCTACCTCTATATTTAGGGCCCTAGCCTTAAGGCAGACCCCCTAATAAACTTTAGGAGCTCTACCTAAGCTAGAAACCTACTATAGAGATATACCCTAGATATATAGTAGGGGACACAGCGCCTATATTATAGCTATATTAGTGGCGGCGGCTTTAGTAGTAGTAGTAAGCGTAATAGGTAAGGGATTTTATAGTAGGAGGGTAGTGGGCTATAGGAGGGTAGTTGGCTAATTAATGGCTATAAAGCTGGCTGGGGGGGGAGTAGTAGTAGTAGTAGCGGCGGTAGCGGCAGTAGTAGGAGTGGGAAGGGGCCTAGTAGCAGCAGCAGCTATTTATATATTAGTATCTTCTTAAATTCTTAAATTCTTTTATAGTACTAACGCTTACCAGTATATTTATCTGCTGGGACTAAAGTCCTGTGCATAGGCACCCTAGCCTAAGACGGCGGCGGCATGGATGGCAGCATGGATAAGAAGCGGCGGCTAGGCGCGGACATAGCGGCGGCGGCGGCAGCGGTGGTGGTGATGGTAGTGGTGGTGGTGGTAGTGGTGGTAGTAGTAGCAGGAGCAGGAGCAGAAGATGTAGCAGCAGTAGCAGCAGCAGTGGTGATAGTAGTGGTGGTGGTGCTGTTGCTTAAAGAAGAAGACGACGACGATGACGATGTGAATAGCTATATTAATATACATCACGTGAAGGCCACCTAAGTTGAAACAGCGAAAGGCCACCTAAGTCGAGCCGCGACACGCCCCTCGCGTAGCGAGGGGTAGATTGAGTTCCCTCCTAGTACACACGCCAAAGTGACAACTTCTTGTAATATGGCGATTCCACACACCCTGATCGCGATACTGCTGTCGCATTTACATGCCTTATATGATATTATTATTCTAACCTTCGTGATCGCGATAAGCTTGTTTTTAGGGCGTCGCAGGCGTCGCGGGCATTGCTGTAGTTCTACTACAGCTCCTACGGGAGGTGGGCAAAGGTGTAGAAAGTGTTAATCGCAGAGAGGGCGTTGGCCGAGGAGGCTCCATTACTACACCAAAGTAGGGAGTCGCAATAGAGGCCTGGTGGCAGAGAGGAGCTCACTTGAATCGCCCGCCGACGTCAATCACGCATTGTGCGAAGCCAAATCTGGAGCCTCATATGGAAGCTCACCGAACGATCGACTCAATTACAGATTCAAATGAGCTACGGTAGTAGCCGCCACTAATTACAAAACGGGCCACACTAAAATACGCACAGATTGAACAAATATGATATGGAGCCGATTTGCAACCGAACGTACCCCAAAATCTGTTAAGTTGGGTGTTAGGTCGGTTGTCAAATGCGTCAATTGCGCAGGCTGCGTGTTAAAAACGTTAAATGCGTTAAAAACGTCAACGACGTCAACTGCAGCCATTTGGCAACCAATTGACCTAATTGGCAGTATTTGATTTTCAATCGATGGGTAGTTTGAAAGTCAGCCTGCGAATATTTTCCCGATGGGGCGCAATGTAGGGCTACTATAGGCCTTATATAATAACTATTTACTAATAAAATCTAAAAGTAAAATAAAAATTTAGTATATAGCGCAACTATTTTAGATAGCTTCGCGATTAGCGGTATAGATACAGCGTTAGTAGGCCTTAACTAGGCTATACTACCTTATAATTAGTCTAATCTTTAAAAGATTTGATTTATTCCAGAATAAAGCCGCCAAAAGTGTAAGGCACATTGCCCAGGTGTACGGTGGGAGCAGGCAAGCCGAGCATGAGTGACAGGAGAGTCGATGGAAGAGAGGACGATATGATAAAGAGTATGGCAATAGCCTCGTACGGAGACGCAATGATGAGGAGGGAAGGGCTGCAAGCCCGAGGTGCTTATAAGGAGGTGCCAAGCCTAGCCTTCGGCTAGGCCTTGGCTACCCCTAAGCAGCCCTCGGACGATGCACCTGAGTAAGGGATAAAAGATCCCTTACAAAAAGCGATACACGACTCGTTCCTCTTTGAGGACGACTTTGTTCCGGAATGAGGCAGAAATATTCCGGAACGAGCCGTGTATCGGTATTGGGAAGAACAGGACACATTTCGCCAGGGGAAGGGATATTGTCTAACAGCGCCTCTGCAGGAAAGTCATCTTATTGGTTTCGCATTCTATTAAAAGATTTCAGTTTAATGAACAGTGTTCAAGCACAATCACTTCTCTACGGAAGTGGGTAGTGTACGAGTATCGAAAATACATAAAAAAGAGTGGAGGAAATGCGCCCAACTGCTCGGAATACGATGCACGTTGTTTCCCGGGTAAAGCAGTGGAGGAAAAATTACATTTGAAAACTCCTCGACACCACCCGTGCACGCCCGCTAATTGATGAGAACGCCTCCTAAAATATTTTAAGCCTCACTCCTTAATGCGAACTATGCGTTTAGGCTAGCAAGGGCAACGTGAAGTGAATTTCATCCCGTATACTTATTCAAAAGTCATCTTCATTTCCCTTTCTTTCCCAAAATCTTCATCGTCTTCGTCGGCCCATGCGTTGTAATCTGGTGGAAAATTTACGGCAGGAAGTGTGGTAACTGACCTTAAGGGTGGCCTTTCTAGGGCTGAATTCCAAGATGTCCGTGGCAGGTCTGGTGATGCTAGACTTGTAGGAAATGTTGGTGACTTGGATATTGGCAGAGTGGAAGAGGACTCGTAGGCCGATTCGAAAGTCATTGAGATAGCGTCCTCGTGGCCATTAGGTTCGTCATGGTCTTCGTATTCTTTGATGTAGTCCTTTGTTAGAGGATTTGCGTCGCGACCATTTGAGACTGTGGAAATATTGCCAGAGTTGTTGCTAAGTTTCGTGCTTGAGCCTATGCTATCATTGTAATTCTTTGTTTCTCCAAGGGTTGAATATGGACTTGAAGAGCTGGGTGTTGTTATATCGAGCTTCATTGGCGGCAATGTTGACTCCAATTGCTTAACCTCGATGCCTTGAGCCGCAAGCTCTGCAGCTTCTGCTCTAATTGCGTCAACATCAAACAAAACTGTGTCCTCTTTCCCATCTGAATATACTCCTTCTTTACCATTAATGGAACTTTTTAATCTGTCGTCGTACATCTCCCATTCTTTTTTCTCTGCGAGTTTCTTGCTCTTGAACAAGCCGAATCCTCTCTTTTCCGGTTTCTTCTCAAGGCCTTTGCGCGCTTCTTCAATCTCATTGATGAGCTCTCGCTGTCGCTTTTCGTGGTTATCCGGATCGGGATCCTCTATCTCCGTGAACTCATCACTTTCTACAAGCCAGCCAACTTCTCTCAAGAGGCGTGGCATGGCGGCTCTATATGCCATATGGCCTGGCACAAGCTCCGTAACATTAATATTTTCGATGCCTGGAACGTTAACGGGAGCGAGACCTGCCACACGCATAATACCCCCACTTGTTGCCCTGAACAAGTAGCCTAGTCCTATAGTAAGCGGATTAGATGCTCAAAACAGCGGCAACACAATTTCATACCTAGGATCCAGTCATTTGTCGCATAGCCATTCACGAATCTTCCAGGAACAAAAGCTTTTGCCCGTGTGTACTCATCCTTCTTCGCCACGATTGGAGACCCGAAGAGATACACATTTTGGACCAAACCGAACGCTCCTTTGTTTGCTAGCTCTTTGAGGCAAGAGAATATAACCCTTGAGCCCAAGGAGAATCCTACCAAGGTAATTGGTCGCGCACCAAGATTGCGGTCGATAAGAGAATCTGCAAGAATGAGACCTGCAAGGTCTGCTCTTGCTTGTGAGACAGTCCATGGATTATCAATTAGATACGACAGCTTTGTCAAGACAATAGGTAACTGCAAAGAGGCCATGAGAGCAATAAGAACCGTGCTACCCAAAACTTGTTGGAGTCCTTGAGTGAGTGCCTAACTAAGAGTAAGGTTTTTTTTCTTTAGTGATCTTGCATGTTAACTTACTTCTGTTGCTAGAATATTAATAGTGTCACCCATACTCTGCAACATCTCCGGCTCCCAAAAGACTGAGTATATGTCACCCATAATAGGATCCACGGTACTGTACGGTAACCGGACATCATCTATCTTGCCATTCATCCATCCAGATATCGTGACAATAAGGTTTACCCTCTTGTTGTTGTGTAAAGGGCGGTATTCAAACGTTCTGACAGCCCCTGTCCGTCTATTTGCCGCTCTGACTGCAATAGTACCACCACTGAGCACGCCGGTGGTCGTGATGACAGCAGCACCTCCTGCACCTGCCAAAAAACCGCCAGTACCAGCAACGCCAATGGTAGTAAAGCCGGCGGCAAGACCAGCGCCAATAACAGGGGCAAGAAGCCCGGCAGATAGGCCTATAACCAGACTGCCTCCAACAGTGGCAAGGCCCATCATAACTAGGCGCCTATTCCGAGCCATCTTTTTTCTATTTGCCATGTGCTCATCCTCGTTCCAATTTTCCTTGCTTGCCGCCTCTTGCATCTCCAAAGCATCGGTCACCCGCTTCTCGAACCGACAAATCTCAAGCCATGGAACATCCAGGTAACTTCCAACTTGCTCTAGAAGCTGTCTTGACCGGGCATCGTAAACAGAGTCAGCAATAAGCACGAGGAACAAGTCACATAAGATAGTCCAGCGGAGATCAATATCAATATTCCTGGTGTTAGGAAGTTGAGAAGGAGTACGGACAGCTGGAAGGTCATCCCCTTCATGCTCTCGATAAGGAGGCGGAGGCGAACTGATCGATTCATCCAGGTCTACATTTGAGGAAGATCGAAATTTCCAAGAGACGGATTCTGCTCTAGGAGATGCCATTGAGGGCCGATCGGACGACGAATCATCAGCTACAGGATTTTTGACGCAGGAATTCTGCATCAACGCTGGGGTCAGGTCGCTAGGTTCTACTCCATGTTCTGATAGTTGTTCGATCATGATCTGCTCTATTTAATGTAAGTTAACTCTTCGATACAATGAAAATTTCCCCTACCAGCAGAATCAATTTCCATATGACTGTAGAGCCTAACCATCATTTTCTGGCTCCACATCTTCATGGCTTCAATAGCTAAATCCACATTCTTTTTCGTGACTTTAGTCCTCTCCAGACGGTCCAAATCCTTGGACATCTGCACTGTGGCTAGTCTTACGAGGCCTACATATGCAATCCGTTGCCCTTCCGTCAGTAACCCCTTTGTTGTCTGCATTTGTGAGAGTGGGTCACGAGCATCGTCATCCTCATCTGCCACATTTGTTCCTCGCTCTTTGAAGAGATATGCAGTATTATCATCCATGCTTGTCGCAGACTGAGCATCTTCGTCCACCTGCACTCGAGTATAGCCCTTGGCGGCTCCACCTAGATTGGCATATTCATTCGTGTCATCATCTGAATCCACAACCTCCCGGGCAACTAGTTTACCATCATCATTGTAAATATCGTAGGGTGCATATGCAGGCATTTCCTGCCAATCATCATCTTCCTTTATGGAGGCATTCTCCCTGTGGGTTTGCGGAGCAAGCTGCTGATGCGACCATTCTGACGCCGTAGTGGCCGGTCGGCTATGAGACGCTTCAGTCGGGAGGCTATTGCGCGGTTTGGAAGTTTTATGAGAGTGCCCGCGATGGGAAGTTAATGGCTGTGATTTTGATGACGCATCGCTGGGAGTGTCGTTGGCGGCGGAGGGATGCTGAATCTCCTCAGTCAAGTTCGTGTCGACACTTCTCTGAGATTTAATGTCGGGTTTTATCTCTTTTAAATGGGACTGTGGTATTTCAAGAGAGCCTATCTGTTGATGCAATGCTTCCGGATAATTCTGTGGTGCTGTCGCTGCGAGATTCCCAGCTCCTCTGTTCACCCCTAGGCTCTCATTAATAATAGAATTTCTGCCTGCCTTCTTTGCAGGTAATCCAAACTCATCCAACTCTACTGAGGAAGCAGCTTTATCCGACGATTTGGGGGTTTCGTCAGATTTAGAGGCTGTGATAGGGGGTGTGTTTGTAAGCTCGTCTGGCATTATGTTCAAACTGGCCTTTTAGCATCGAAGAGATTGGTAGTCGGAGTATAGAATGATTAAGGGAGCTGTTGAGGTTTGTTCTTACGTACAGTTCATGAGACCTCTATTCGGTGAGATGAAGGTAGACATGCATGGGTAATTTAGAAGTAAACGCTAGAGCTTCGCTAGGCGCGCCTAGGCCAAGCTGTAGGGCTGATGAGAAAAAGTTACCAGTGCCACCCGAGCGGCAGTAGCAACTCAACCTCACTCACCGTCCACCCCATAGTTATAATCTTCAGACTATTTCCACAATGCGTGGCAAACGTGCCAAGAAATATCGGAAACTTATGCACTAATATGCTGTCACGTTCAATTTCCGAGAGCCATATCAAGTCCTATGTGAGTATCATAGGATGAAGTTTTCAGCTGCTGCTCACAAAACTCTACAGTGGACGCGCAAATTTTGCACGATGCGGCACGCTTTAAGATGGACTTGATTGGAGGACTGGAGCGGACACTTCAAGGCAAGATAAAGCTAAGTAGGTTGAATGTTGCGAGGCTTAATAGGAATCGCGCTCCTGACGATCAAATAGTGATTACCCAGTGTTCCATGCGCCATCTCTACGCCGCTGAACCGAAAGAAAACGTATTGATTGACCAAGCGAAGACATATGAGCGCCGTCGCTGCAACCATCACACACTTGAAGAACCGCTGTCAACGTTTGAGTGTCTCTTGGAGGTCGTGGATCCTCGAAGCAATCATACCAATAAACACCGCTACGTAGTCGCAAGCCAGAATCCTAGAGTGAGAGCTAAAACGCGCCAAATCCCCGGCATACCACTAGTTTACATCCATCGGAGAGTCATGATTCTAGAACCGATGGCGAGTGTTACAGAAGACTTGCGCGAGCAGGGAGATAGGCAAATTGAGAGCTGGTTTGAACAAGAGGAAACGAGATAATAGAGATCGTGAAGCAGATATTCCTCATGACTTAGGGTCAGACTCGGCACAAGGACATGCTAAACACATGTCAGAAACTCGGTACGTTTTTAAGAAGCCTAGGAGAGGAGAGAAGGGCCCCAATCCGCTGAGTATTAAAAGGCCAAAAAAGAGGGCTTCCCAAGCAGAGAAACTTGAGACTCCTGAAATCAAGTATGGCAATTGACTTGGTACATGGATCAGCATCTTCAGAGTATAACACTGCCAAGTCTCGTATCAGTGGAGGAGAAGAGCCTATAAGACGTAAGAGGCAACGCAAGCATAAACCAAGAGGAGATGGCGAGTCTGCTCTTGAAGTCGTTGAGGTACCTGGAGGCTATTGATTACACACAGTGGCTGTAAGTTGTGGCTAATTTGAAGGGTGCGAATTGTGCAAAGGGCAAGGCATATCAACGTCTTTGAAATCCTTTCATTGTATGAGGGAAGCGCTCGACAGCTTCCCCATGATCTAGCGAAAGAGATACCGGTAGCGTAGGTAAGTGCTGCAATATTGATATAGGGTAATTTGTCTCCGAGCCGAAGATACACCAGTTCGCCGCTGTGGGTTGTGATATAGTTCACACTTTCTTTCCTTGCTTAAGGAGATCTCCAACTTTTGGAGGCAGGACCAAGATACTTCGGTCGTTACGTTTGACAAACTCAACAACCGCCTCAGCCGTTTTTTCTGGAAGGTCTTCCTGGAGAAAATGTCCAGCAGCTGGGAAGACTTGTAGTTGAAATTTCCCTGTATGTAAATTGATATTAACATTCACCGAAGCGAAGAGCTAAGATGAAAATACTTATTGTTGAGAGTAGAACTTGTATAGGGACTAAAAGTGACAAATGAACTGATTGTGACACACCTTGCATTTGCCCAATCATCAATTCCTTGTCTAGGCGATCAGTACCAGCAAGTAAAAGGAGTTTCGCCCCTTTTGCAGACAGGAACTTCGAGCTCATTCCCTCAAACCAATTCTGCCAATAAGCTTCGGTACTTGAAAGATCTGTTTTCCATATCCATGAACCCGACGGAGTCTGAAGTAGGAGTGATGGAACAGAAGCACGAGCTGACTGCGGATTACGGAGTGTTCTCGACCGGATGTGCCAATCAATCGCAGTATCAAGAGTTGGAAAAACAGAGGGTCTACTTGCTAAATATGCCTGCATACTCTTGAGGGCATCCATTGCAGAGCCTTCCACAACATCTATCACGGCGTATCCAATCAGCTTGTCTTCTAGCATGCCTTTCTTTGCGGCATCTGTGACTATTGCCCCGCCTAAGCTGTGTCCAACAAGCACAAGTGTCGGCAATTCGGCCCAGCCCATTTTAGCTCGAGTGAGGTGAAGCATATCCACCATGTCTTGACTTAATGTATGAATGGAAAGATCATTGTCAACTTCTCCTCCAGGACCCCAAACAACAGAGCCATGTTCCCTGGCTTCAACAGCTAGTACACCTGCATCTGGGAGTAGCTTTCGAATCTCCAACGTGAAGAGAGAAAAGGACAGGCCTGAAGATCCGGCTCCGTGGTGTAAAACTAGTAGAGGTGCCTTCGGGGAGGATGGCGGAGTTAAATACACATGGAATTTGGCGTGTCCCTGATCAGATCGCCGTTCGAGATAGAGTTCCTGAGCGAAATAATCAGACCAACTCACGACTGGTGCTGATCTCTGGCTAGATGTTGGGCGGACAGTGCCTGCAGAAGACAAAGACGATGCTGATGAAGAATCGTCCTCACGTTCATGGTCGTCTTCATAGAGTGGAGGTTCTGGCGGGAGGCCGGAAAGCTTGACATTTGCAAAAGTTTTGGCGAGATCACTCATGGCGGGCATGTGGGAGTTTGACGCTTTTAGGTTGACGGTGATCTAGACCGGTAATGGGAATTTATTTAGTATCAAGCTTGGAAGTAGCAACTAGTACATTGTAGCTGCATGCTAGGTTAGAATGGTCAAGCAGGGAGCTTGGGCCTAGTTACGCCAATGCTGTTTTATCCCTGCCTCTCTCGTTTTGCCACTTTCCTTAGGTTATCTCATAAATCAGACCCCCGGGAAGAAATTGCGCCACGGCGCGGCGCTAAGGGCTAGTGCTGCGCTTGTGGAGTCCTGTAAACTCCTGAGCTAATAAGATCACCTTACCCTAGTCCTGTGGACTCCTACAAACTCCTAGACTAATTAGATTATACTAAAAGGAATTTCTCCCTAAGGGTCTAAGAGCTTATGGGCGCCCTTTGTATAAGAACTTAATATTTCTTATTAGGTAACAACTCTTCTATTATAACGCTATATCTTGTACCCTAAATTAACTCCAAAATATTTGCAATCGGAATTAATTGAAAGCTATTTACTTACTCTATCTAATTAAGAAATAATGGATGTTGCTGGCCTAATATATATGCCCCCACCTAATAATTCGCGAAGTCCTTTATCTAGCGCCCCTTTTAGCCCTTTTTTACCTTCTAACGGACACCTTAATGTATACCCGGATGAATATTCTAACAGTAATATGGACTACCTTAATAATAAGCTTAATAGCGACGCTATTAAGGCTCTTTAGCCTTCTTCTAACAAACCTTCTCCTACTTATGGTTAATACAATATAAGCTCTAGGGAATAGCAGTCTACGCAATTTAAGCTATAATAGGTGGCTAATACACTCTACTGCGTTTAATGGAGTTTTCGAACCTTTATACTTACTTAGGCTAGGGCAGAAAAGGACAAGGCGGTTATAATTTAGCACCTCTAATATACCTAACTATAATAGCGACAGTGTGTACTAATGCGTGCTGTGGATAATCTACATATAAGGGATATCTGCTAGCGTCCTTCTCCAGAAGATTCTTTTACTATAGAGCTTAATAATCTTATCTATTAGCCCTACTTTAGTTAATTTAATTATACTATAGACCTAAAGACACTAGACTTTAAGCTAGCCTTTAGAACTATCTAGGAGGTTACTCTAATATAGCACGCTATTCTTTTAAAACTTATAAGCAATTAGCGCGCCTACTAAGCTAGTTATAACACTACACCTTAGTTTAATGCGTTATCTAGGCGATTATTTACTATTACTAGTATAGTATATTATTCTTGGGCTAAAAAGCGATCTAGCTTCCTCTCTTTAATACTAGATATCTATTTAATAGGCTCTAGTGTAAAGCGGTAAGTAATTAAGACTCTATTAGGGCTTGGAATATATTACAGTTATTATTAGGCTAGTTGGTTAATAGTTAAAGTTGCTAAAGAGGTAGAGGTATAGTACCTAACTCCTATAAACTCCTATAAACTCCTAGGCTAATTAGCTAACTTCCTTAGAGACAGCTCCAGCGTTAAGCGTTTAGTAAGTAGGCAGTAATTGTTTATAACAATATTAATTTTAAGGACAAAAAACGTGACAAGGTTATAGGCTATACAGCTACTATATAGGCAATAATAACGGCAGCTATTGTTCTTTGCCCTAAGCTACTACCTTTGGGTTTATATTAAGGTATGTATAATCTAAGAATACCACTTAGGCTTAAAGATATACTAAATGCCCCTAGTATATCTGGTAAAGATAATGGGATTAGGGTAAATATTACACAAAGCCTTATATTAGATACACTTAAGAGAATTTATATAGATGGCGTTAATACTGTATTTAGAGATAGTAATCGCTATCCTAAAATACTAAGTATGCATTGTCTTTCTGTAAATAAGACTATGTTCTAGCAATTTAGCGCTATATTTAAGGATAAAGGTACTATTAAAGGTATATATAGCGTCTATAAAAGTATATTTCTAGACTAGCTTGGTCTATATGCACTAGAAAACCCTACTAAAGCTAGAGCTATTTATAACGATTTCTGTAATTAACTCTAGCTTATCTATAGAGACTAACTTATGGTAATCTGTATTAGGGCTGTTAAAAACGAGTAAACCTAGGCTTGCTGACTATATAACTAATAGGATTGGCTTCTTAGTATACCTATATAGTTTTATATCCAGATAAACTTACTAAATACTATTATCCGTATATATTGGGCACCTATTGTTTCTAAAGAGGAGGCTTATTATTGCTTATAAGCTAATACTACTATATAGGGTTATAGTTAGTATAGTTAGGAGAACGCTAAATATTACCTAATAGAACTAATTGTTGCGCAGGGCTTCACGGCACGCGTAGTTACATTATTCTATATAGTAATATAATGTAAGGGCTACCTTATTACCTCTAGCAGAGACTTCTTTAAGTAAATAGACCACATTACTAACGCTATTAGTTCTCTTATACTAGATTAATTTTTAGAACTTATTAAAGACATCCATCTAGCCGCCTTTACATTAGATGTGTGGAATGGTAATAGCTTTAATAAGCAACCATATAACGATATTAAATTCTAGACAATGTGTTATATGCTTTAGGAGGTTAAACTATTTCTAACTATTTAGCATGCTGTTAAACATGCTAATATAAGTATACTAAGGCACTTTATTAACCCTCTTATTGTTTATTTTTTTAGCGCGTTCTAGCTCAACTATAGCCGCAAGATATTATTCTATTAATGGAATCTCTCCTTAATAAACACTCCTAAATTATAGCATGCAATACTATCTTCTAGGCTTATCAACTAGCTTAGTAGGGTTACTATATATAAAGCAATTAACCTCGGGCTTAAGCATCTTAACGGTAGCTATAAGATTAAGATAAAGTATTATAAGAACTTAACCTATAATATAGATATTATATTTAACCAAGTATATCTATCTAATACTTGGGTTAGGGCGTTATGTAAAAGAGTAGAGGCTATATTTGGCGAGCATATACCCGGGACTTATACTACTGCTGCTGCACTACTAGATATATTTTTACTCGCTTATACCCTCTTTACTTTAGATCTAGCTGAACCGCGGAGTACTAAATAATTGGCTGGTAGGAAGTTTTTTAATTCTTACAGTATCTTACAAGAAGGCATTAAGGTGCTAGCGGACAAAGTTAATTAGTTTAACCAGCAGTATGTCCGACAATTAGATACGCTTAGGGGGTTATACCCTTCTAATACCCTAGATAATCTTAATAGATTTGCTAATATAGAAGATTATACTAACTAGGTTGGGGAGGGGTTAAATAGGGTTATTAATCCAATAATTAACCTTATAATAATTAACACAATCGACCTTATAGGAATTAGAGTAGCTGACTAATCTCTAAACTCCTATAAACTCCTATAAACTCCTAGACCAATTAAATACCTATATTTGTTAATGCTCTAAACTAGTATACCCGCAATAACTACCTCTAATTCTTAAACTTCTGCGAACTCCTACAAACTCCTAGGCCAATTAGATGCCTATGTTTCTGTTTAACTAGGCTAACTAATCTATACAAACTTATGCATAAACCTATGCATAACCTTTTATATAACCTTTTACATAACCTTTTACACGACCTTTTGCATAAACTTTTACACGAACTTTTATATATAAGGCAACGACAGAACCCGGTAACTATATTTAACTACTATCTACCTATACTACCTACTGGGTAACTCTGGGGCTTCTATAACGCCTTATAGTTAGGCCTATATTAGACAGTGCCGTTATCTAAAATTACCCCTTAGATTAACATAGCCAAATTAAAGCTTGCCTACAAAGAATGCCTTGCGGTTCGGCCTATATTGGACAGCATCGTTATCTAGGTTTTACCCCTTAGATTAACGCAGCCGGATTAAGGCTTACCCACAAAGAATATGCTATAAAAGCCGCCACTTTAGCGCACTGGAGTGCTAGAAAGCAACGCCAACCCCCCTTTCCCCTTTACGCTATAATGCTACTGCTGCTAGGACCTGGTGGTGGACTACTAGACGGCTTATACGCCGCCAAAGACCTTGGCCTAGGAGGTAGGGGCAAGGGATCCTTAGAGTCCTTATACTTACGCTTTAAGAGGCTGCACCTGCTGGAACGGGCCGCTACTTAGCAGCAAGCGCAGGTATCCCTAGGCCTACTTACCTGCTATATACCCTTTTTAGAGTACACCTAATACTCCTTACCTAAGGCTTGGTAGATAGTGTATTGCTTACTACTTACTAACTCCACCCCTAATTCCATCTCTATTATCCGGCTAATATGGCCCTAGTCTCTCTACTTATTCGGCCCTATAGCCGCCAACCCCGCTGCTGACTGCGACCACCATTTACCTTAGGTGGTGGGGGCGTACGTAGCAGTTGCCTTGCCGTGGGGGGCCTAAGCCCACGGCAGGCGGATAGGGTTGGCGTGCTAGGCAAGGGCAAACCTAGCAGCAGTAAGGGCCAGTGGCGGGAGGGCTGGCAACAGGGGGAGGGCTAGGGTAGAAGCAGGAGCAGGAGCGGGAGCCAGGGCTGGTAATGGTAATAGTAGTAATAGTCTATAAATATATATAAGCTAAGTATATACTATGCAGTTATTAATACTTACAGCTTCTTTCCTAACTCCCTACTGCTAAACCATTTATCCTTATCGTCGTCGTCATCGTCGTCATCAGCGGCGGCGGCGGCAGCGGGCGGCGGCGGCGGCAGCGCTAGCAGTAGTGCTGCTGTTACTATTGCTGCTACTACTACTATTAGGAGGGGAGGGCGGCGGTAAGGGCAAGGGTAAGGGTACCTATTAAAACCAGTTAGTTATATCTTATAGTTAATGGTTAGAGTTCTAATACTAACTATATTTTAACCCGAATTCTACCAAACCAAAGCTGGTAATAATAAAGGAGGGCTATAGCCCGCAGTATTCTCTCCTTATTAAGGAGGATATTAGGGGGGTACGTACACACCTAGAGAGTAGGAGGAGACATTTTAAAAGCTTTTTATTAAAAGCTTTAATGGGAGACGGTTAATAGGTGTAAGTGCAAAAAACAATTTTAAAGTGGTTAAAGATATTATTAAATAAAATTAGAATTTTAATTTATATTTACTTTAATATTCTTAATTTTCTAAACCACTATAAACTCCTAGGCTAATAAAAATAATATACTATCTCCTATAAACTCCTACAAACTCCTAGGCTAATAAAAATAATATACTATCTCCTATAAACTCCTATAAACTCCTAGGCCAATTAAATATATTCTATATATTAATACGAAAGTTCTCTATACCCTTTAGAGTTGCTTGCCTTACACGCCCTCTCTTTAAAATAGGTGTAAAGGTTAGTATTTTATTAGTATTTAAATCTCTCTCTACTAACGGCAACCGACGTATTAATGGGGTAGTAGGCTCTATACTTTTACGCCTCTGCCTTTATCTTTTTTAATTAGGAGTAGTGCTTTTTTATATATCTAATGCATTAATAACTAGCTGCTGGATATTTAACTAGCTGCTATTAGGGCTATTCCTGGCAACATTTACTCTTAAAGTGTGAGCTTATTTAAGCTGTCTTATAGCAGGCTAAATACCTTCTAGTACACTATTAGGTAGGACAGGTAAGGTTAGTAATAGTAATACTAGTATACTAATAACTCCATTAACCCATTCTTCTAGTTATAAGGTTAACGGCGGTGTACTAACTCTTGCTATATCTAATAATATACGCTTATTTGCTCTGGCCGTCTTAATTATATATAACTATGCAGCCCTTAACACCTCTTATCTTGCAACCTGTGTGGCAAGAGTGTTGTCCCTTTTATAAATGGTTGCGGCGTAATTAGATGCACTAGTATAAGATTCCTAACTCTACTGGCCTTGTAGCTCCTATAGCTGCTATTATTACTTTCTTATATATCTTATATCCTTTATCTTAGTATATAAATCGTCAACCTTTTTAATAAAGTACTAAAGTTGCTCTACTAATAGTTGCCCAGATTCCTCTCTATAAGGCTATGTCTAAAGTAGAGGAGCTTTAGCATAGAGATAATTAAAGGTTAGTATGTCCTAAAAGTCCGGTCCCAGTTTATATATATACGCAAGCTGCTAGCGGCATATTGTATCTATATACGCAGATAGCAGCATAGGGATGCGCCTATATATACTACTATATAATACTTCTGCCCGCGTAGTTGCCCATTTATTAATAAGAGTTAGGGTAAGGTAAGCTTGTGTACTATTTCTTAGCTTAGTAATTAGTTGTGGGATATCTGGAGCCTAAGTAAGAGTTGGAAGTAGTACCGGATTATAACAACTACAATATTAATTTAGCGGTATGCGGGTAACCTAAACTTATAGTAGTAACCTATCCTTGCTAAGGTAAGTTAGAAAGGCCTTTTAATAGTATATACCGTTAATTATTTCCATTTATATATAGCTAATAGCCTAGCGCGATAAGATATCTCTGCCTTACTCTAAAATCTAGTTGTTATAGCTTTATTAACAGGAGTAGGAGCCTGGTTTAAAGCTAATATTTAAAAGGAAACACTTTCTGTGTCACTTACGTTGCTGGGTGTATAGCCGTTGGCTAGTTAACTATATACTATTGCTTAATTAGCTAGTAGTTAATTCTAATATAGCCTGTAAATAGTCTTCTAAGGTGCGTCTAGTTATAATTATAGCTGTTTAATTTCTGGTCTATTAACACCTTCCGTGTTAAAGGCCTAATACGGTAGAAATATGTAACCTTTACTAGTTTAACTATAGCCCCGTCCACTATAACTAAGACGCTGCCAATAATCTACAAAACTCTTTATAATTGGAAACTTTTAAAGCGCTATCAGTTTAATATCTAGGACATTAATACCTATGTTAAAAGAGGTTGTTGCCACTATAATCCTTATAGACGATAAGGATTTCTTAAACTCTTTATATTAAGTAGTACAATTATACTCTTAAATATATGCAGTATACACCTAGACCACATTGGTAACGCAACAGGCTTTACTATTAGCATTAGTAGTATACTATTTGTTAGGTGCAAAGGTTGAAGTCTTTATAAGGAGTGCTCTTTAGAAGTATACCGCTGCTTCCTAGACAGACCAATAACCGTCTATAAAGACAATTGTCTTTAGTATTTGCTCTAGGACTATAGTATCTAAATTTATACACGCGTCTAATAGGAAGTATAGTACGTCCTATAAATCTACCTTACCTTTACTAAGCGGCAGTACGCAGATTGAGATATTGGGGCGATTTATAGAAGTCTTAATAACCTTAGTCTAGTATATACGGTTACCTATAGAGTGAAAATTAGCGTTGCTAAGAACTAGTTATTCTGCCTCCTTATTAAGTATAGTAGAATAATTAAACCAAACTATATCCTAACAAAGTATTATCCATAGCTCGCCTAATATTATAAATGTTGGTTGGAACGATTCCCATTGCTTTACTAGATAACACTTATTAATTATAATAAGTCTAATCCTAGCCTATAGTTCTGGGCTCTTTAACGCATTCTGGAAAAACTTTAATAAGGCCTACTTAGGACTAAGAAGTACGTGTGTATATATACCATCCTTTATTTTTTTAATTAGGGCCCTATCTAGGCTCCTACTCTTAGCAGTAATAAAACACGGATTAGAACTATTAAGCTTCTGGATATTATCTAACTGTTTATTACTAAGCTTGCTTAGTAGGACTATCTAGATAGTAATCTTACCTATTAAGATTAAAAAAGTATAAAAAATAAGACTCTTTCCAAAACCCGTACGTGTAATAAGAAGTATATTACTAAAACTAAATATTAGACGCCTTAAGGTGCGTATCTATTTAAAATAAGGGGTTTAAGGGCGGCCTCCTAGGTTTATATACCGGAGTATTTATTTAAGATATACTTTTAGAACGGTTATCTATAATAGAATATTTTCCTCACGCCGAGCTTTCTTAATAATAGATGGTAATTCTTCTAGGTCTATTAAACTAATTACTGTAATACGACCTGGTTATAGTGTTGGGCATAGATAAATCTCTACTTTAGCCGCCCCTGTCTTCTGCTAACCCTTATACTATTTCTTCCTATAATCGCGATTTTGTTTAGGCATCTAATTAGCCTAGGAGTTTACAGAAGTTTATAGGAGTTTACAGGAGTTTATAGAAGTTAAAAAGAATATAAATTGGCTATGCTCTAATTAGTAATAGGTGGTGTATATAGAGGAGCAACACTAGACACGCCTTAGGGTCCTATATATAAGCAATCTAATTAGCCTAGGAGTTTGCAGAAGTTCACAGGAGTTTAAAGGAGGTTATAGGACTTAGCTAATAATAAAAGTAGACATAATATAGTTGTGGTATAGATAGTAGTTAGAGGAACAGTTTATAAGTAGTACAAATATTCAATTCTTAAATATAGTTAAGGTTTTGCACAATATATCTTATACCTTTAACTATATTATAATTAGCTTTTATATGTATAGAATTAAAGACTATTACCTTAAGATTAAAATGCATCGAATAAAGCATTAATAACTGTTGGTAGGGCCTTGGTAGAGCCAGTTAAAAGTTAAAATATGTAATCCAAAACATTCAAATCTCACCAAAGCGACGCCTATAAGCTCTCAGACGCTCCGCAGAAGATTTTGTTGGGTAACAGGGGTGCGCAGGGGGCTAAAATTAGTGCGCTGTTCTAATTGGTCTAGGAGTTAGTAGGAGTTGGCAGGAGTTAGGGCGCTATTCTAATTGGCTTAGGAGTTTGCAGGCGTTTTAGAGGGTCTATGCGTTATCCCGTGTCACGGAACAAATCTTCTGCGGAGCGTCTGATTTATGAGATAATCCTTAGGCAGGATTACATCTATTCTTTCATTATTCTTATTCTTCTCTTCCACCAATTATCCACCATTCCTCCAATATTTGGCCTCAAATAAAAGCCAGGATGTTTTCTATGTGGGTTCAAAGAACGATGGTCACGATGAAGGCAATAATGCTACATCGGAGGATGCAAGAATTTCGACAAGGCCCCAGTATGAACATCGAGAGCCCGACGAGTGATCGAGATTGCTTCCTTCACATCCACACCCTCCAAACCCCGACGGCTACTTGGACCCTGATGACCCAGCCGTAAGTCAATACTATCTGAGCCAATGAACTGCTTATTTAACAACTAGCAGGTCTCTCCATACAGTCTATGGTTTGTTTGCTTCCTTTGCTACGTCACTGTCCTCTTCCTCGTCATCTCCTTCCTCTGGTGGGTGTTGCCCCTAGTCTCTCTATTTGTGTCTTCGCCAGGAATGCACTCTCGCAGATCTGGCTTCTTCGATTTTTCATACACGTGCCTCACCATTGGAAACCTCATGGTAGCCGTCCTATTCTTTGATTCCCCCGCAAAGGCCGTGAGGGTAACGTCCGCAGTCATTGCTGTCTTCCTTTTATCGGCATGATTAGCGGTGCCTCGAATCCGTTCGAAGAGGGCTGGGTTGGAATCGCATCAGTTGTTTGGGCTGCCATTATCGCGCTGTGGTGTACGTTGACAGACCGCATAGTCGCTTGGGGTAAAAGGGAGGAGGAAGAGCAGCTCACAGGCCGTCCAGAAACACGACGAACCCTCAAAGAATGGCTTGCCGTCCTGGTCGCTACTATGATTTCTATCGTTTTCATCATAATTGTAATCTTGATGACTGGCACAGGGCATCCGTGCGCGAGATGCATCTCTCGAGACGTACGGTGAACATATCTTCGTCGACTAAGTGCTGCCTGCGGAGAGAGGCCAAGGTTTGCTAAGCTCCATCACTGTCTAAGACTTACGCTTTAGGCTACAATCGTTCTACAATTGTTATCATCGGTGCTCACTAGCATTGTTGATGGTTTTGAAATTGGAAAGCTGGGCCATCAATATGGGCAAATGAGAGGAAAGCGTGAGAAATAGAATCTCCCCTTTGGTGTCAACCATTCAGCTGCAGTCAGGTCCGAAAATAATATTATATGCTCGGCCGGTTAGGCCGCGGTCGTATTTCCGAAAGGTTTGAAAACGAGGATGGTGGACCAAAGAAGGGTGGAAGTTGAAACAGCGCCATCCTCACGGACTGATGATGAGGCTTCCCGTGGAAAATCATACGCTAAGACTTTGTACGTTTCACAGAACTTTGTTGGTGTAGGTCTACCACTAATTTATCACACTAGTTACTATCAACGGTTATTAGAGATATGAATAGTTCTATAAGTAATTGATTCTAGAATTGTCGAAATGGTTTGGGACCAAGCTTGGAGATATTGTTGAACGTTTGTAGTGTGAAACACGACCTCACGCTCGCTCGGTCTCTAAGTTCCCCTATTCCTTACCACTCATACACAGCTGGTATGATGTAGTTTTACTGCTTGAAAGCGCTGAATTAAGCATGTGAGTGGAGATTTAATTGGCGTGGATGGTACATTCTAGCATAGAAACTATAATTATGGGCGAAGGTTTTGATGGAAAGCCTTTTAACTAAAACATGATAAAGAGACTACTGGGCTGTAAAGGTCGAAGAGGACCGCTGTGCTCTATCAGACGGTCATAACGGCCTCAAGGAGTTAAAAGAGCTCTTTTCATTTCAACGCGCCCGAGGGAGCTCCAGTAGACGCGGCTGTTTACCATCCTCTTCTTCTCTTTGTTGTTGATTGGTAATACTCAGGTACTGTTGTCGCCTTGCGCAGTAGCTCTTACCCTCTCCATCCGTGCTAGGGTCGCCAACGCCTGTTCAGCTATTCGAGTCTCGTCATCCGTCATACGCCCACCCCGTTGAATAATGTCGTCCTGCGAAACTGGCCTGTCTCCTTCATTTAAAACCATAGCTTCCCTACGACGGCGTCGTAGTGCCTGCTCTTCTGGGCTCTCCTCGTGGGGACGAGCTCTTGCTCCTCGCACTGGCAGGGGTCGGAAATAGGTAGAGCGGAGAGGAAGGTCTGCGAGTTCAGAACTTGAGTACCAATCACCAGATACAGCATGACAATCCAAGAGCGTCAGAGCCTTCAAAGCATCCTCTTGGAGTTCAGGATTAGGGCTATGAAAGTCGGAGATAAGGAGCTGTTTAGCTTCGGAATTCTTCATAAAGCGATCGCAAAGTATTTTAGTAGCTCTAAGGGCAGAAAAATCATTAGAGAAGTAGAGGATCAATTTACAAAATCATATTGTAGCGTACGCTTTGCGGATCTCGACATTTGAACAAGTTGCGAGAGTCTCAAGCGACTCTGTTTTAATAGCTTCGAAGATATAATCAGCAGCTGATTAAATATTGCGACGACCATTCAGCTTCACTAGGGGAAACCAATACCATCTTCAGATGACCGCGAGTGTTTTCTTGGACAGGGCGGTTGTTTGCTGACTTCGGTAAGCCTTACGACCTCACGCAAGCCGTAAGCAACACCCTTGATGGCGAAGAACGTGAAAACCCCTAGATACGATGAGGATAGTATAATGTAAATATGGGATGGGAAATTCTACCAAGTCCAAGCCAAAGCCAACGGTCATCTATCCTCAAGGCCATGGTGACTTTGTTGTACTTATTGAGGGTATGATATTGTGTGAAGGTTGTCCTTTGAGCAGTCCTAAGGATAGTGGTACATAATGCCAAGGGCTAGAAGTCTGGGCCGGCTCGTGCACGCGACAGCTCGTGCACGATTCTTGGCTAAATGCATTACCGAGCTTGAAGTACCGAGGTAGATTTTCGGTTTTTTTATTTCGGTGAGCACATTGTGGGTCCGTGCACAAGCGGATCAAGCGCTTATGGCAGAAACGAAGCACGGAACATTAGGAAATTTCGTGGATGGCAGACTCTTGGCATTTCGCTTCAGCACACGAAAGCCACAGGCAGAGATATTATTATTCTATTCAAGCAAAATGCCACCGTCTCAGTTGAAACGCCTGAAAGAATCTTTAAGAGAGCAAGGAATCAACGCTCCCGAGAAGACCAAGAAACATAAGAAAAAGAGTCATGAAGAAAACTCCAACTCAAAAGCACAGCGCAATGCTGCTCTGTCTCGCATACAGGAAAGCTTCAATCCGTTCGAATTCAAGACCCTTGCACGACCAAAGAAATTCAATATTACTGTGAATCGATCTGCTACCCCAAAGGGCATGGTCGGGAGACCTGGAGTCACTAAAAGCCTCGGCGAAGAAACCGTTCGTTTTCCCATACTCTGCGGCTTAGATACCATGGCTAACGATATTATTTCTTAGAGGAGAAGGACTCTATTGCCGGAGATGAACAAGCGTAACAAAGTTGGTGGAATCCTTGACCGTCGAATAGGCGAAAACGACCCTACTATGACCCCTGATGAGAGGATGCTGGAGCGTTTCACACGTGAGAAGCAGAGGATGAAGGGATCGTTGTTATTTGATCTTGAAGAGGCTGAAGATGAAGGAGGACTCACCCATCTGGGCCGTTCGCTAAGTTCTGGAAAAGAGGTAATCAGAGTCGACGACTACGATGCGGCGAATGTACAGGCTTCCAGCGGTGATGATGATGCGGGTACATTGCAGTTACTTAAGAGGAGGAGAAGCCCTTCAATCGGTGCAGATAGGCTTAGTGATGATACTGAAAAGGAACAACCCAAGCGGAAGAAGTCCAAGGCAGAGATAATGAAAGAGGTGATTGCTAAGTCAAAATTTCACAAACATGAGCGACAGGTAGCAAAGGAAGAGGATGATAGTTTACGCGAAGAGTTGGATAAAGGCCTCCCAGATGTCCTTGCTGCTTTGAGAGGGCACTTGAACTTCCTCCACCCACTTCCTCGATCCTCCCCAAAAAAAGCTCTGGCTAATAATTTTTCTATCAACCCTGACCGAGCAGCTCTTTTGAACGAGCTTCCAAAGAAAACTACTGATAAGGAGTATGATGAGCGGGTTCGTCAAATGTTATTCGACCAACGATCTAAACCTATGGAAAGGACCAAAACTGAAGACGAGAAGGCTGAAGAGGAGGCAAATCTACTAAAGGACTTAGAGGAACAGCGTCTTTGCAGAATGAAGGGTGATCCAGACGAGAAAACCCAGAGTGATAAAATACATGGTAGTGTCGGCATGGAAGATGAAGATATTACAGATGATGAGCCAGAAGACGATGCAGCAGAGTTTGGTTTCTCGGGAATGTCCCACGGTAGCCGGCCTGTGGGAGTTGATGATGAGGATGACTTTCTCATGGACGTCCATACGGTCAGCAATTATTCAGAAAGTGATATTGAGTTGTCAGAAAGCAGCTATGAAGAAGCAGATGGTGGTGATGACGCTCAAAAATCGGAGGACGATGAATTTTTGAAGGATATATTTCTCGAAGATGGAAAAGACAATGGTGTTTCCTCCACTACGGGAAGCGGCCGAGAACCCTCTCAATCATTCGGACTGGCATACACATATCCATGTCCTCGATCCCACGAGGATTTTCTCAATGTTCTTGAAGACGTCCCCATTTCAGCTATCCATACTATTATTCAAAGAATTAGGGCACTTTACCATCCAAAACTGCACCACGAGAATAAGGAAATGCTCGCTGACTTCGCTGGAGTGCTTGTCAACCACCTTGCGTACATGTCGTCCCAGAAGCCCAGCCCGCCGCTCGCCATCACAGAAACTCTCATTCGTCATATACACTCTCTATCCCGAACCTTTCCGGACCGGATCGCGAAGGAATTTCGTTCCCATCTCCAGCATTTCCACACTACTAACACCCCAACACCTGGAGACCTCATTATTCTCACTGCCATTGGATCAATATATCCTACCTCTGACCATTTCCATCAGGTAGTGACCCCTGCGATTACGCTTATGGCACGCTGGCTTGGTATGACGACTCCGAAGAATGTTGAAGATCTTGCAACAGGTGTCTATATTGGTGCACTGTGCCTCCAGTACCAGAAACTATCTAGACGTTATATACCCGAGCTCGTCAGATTCACAAACATCGCCTTAAGTTCTCCTCTTAAAATGCCAGATCTTATCGAGACACACATTAAGAATCTGGCTGCAATGGCTGACTTATGGTTCTCTAAATCAGCCTTCACGGAAATCTTTACTCCAGGTATCCTAGAAACCCTTTCAACACTTAGGCAGACAAAAGCACACCAGCGCCTCCAAATCTTGCTAAACCAAGCCCGCCTTGTGCGCCGTCCGCTAGAGTTGCACTATCACCGCCCACTCCCCATAAAAACAGCGATACCGAAATTTGAAGAGGGTTTTAACCCAGATAAACATTATGATCCTGACCGAGACCGAGCAAATGCAAGTAAACTGCGAGCAGAGTATAAGAGGGAGAAAAAAGGGGCGTTACGTGAGCTGCGGAAAGATGCAAATTTCATTGCGAGGGAGAAGCTTAGGGAGAAGAAAGAGAAGGACAAGGCATATGAGGCCAAGTATAGGCGGCTTGTGGCAGAGATTCAGGGTGATGAGGGGAGGGAGAAGAATGCCTATGATCGAGAGAAGAGGGCGAGAAAAGGGAAACCGTAGGAGGATTAGATCCTGGCTACGGGGAGGGTAGGGAGTAGTAGAGGCAATAACGTACTAGAGCTCTTCTCTGCTTGAATTAGAATATTTTAGCAAATGTATTTGTACTCGATACTAGTAATTAGCTATAATATGGTATCAAAAGGCCTTTAAGATATGCGCTGGCCAATCTCGGACGCCTTCAGGAACTCTTCTTTAACTCAACAGGGGCTGCAGAAAAAGGTAGTGGAACGATGGGTATTTCTTTTATTTATGGGGTTCAAAACCCCCAGTCTCGGAGAGATTAATATTTATACACGAGTGGCGATTGCTACTGCTTAATAAGCCTACTTCCTCGATACCTCCTCTGATTTCGTTTCTTTCTCTGGGGTATCCTCCCTAGTGGAAGCCTTAGCTGCCTTTCGTAACCCGTCAATAGAAGCGGCGTCCTTGTCCACTTCCACGACTTCCTTCGCGGGGGCTTTGTCATCCTCGTCAATATTCTCAGTATCCTTTGGAGATGCGTTCGCGCTGTTTTCGTGCACCTGATTCTGTTCGTTTTCTTCCTCAATTAATTCTTGTTGCTCCTTCAGAACTTCAAGACGCTGTTTGTTCGTTGCTGCACCCTCTGCGTTATGCACTTCCAACTCAATCTCGTGATACAACTCCTCCGGTATGCTGGATAGAACGGCCTGGAGGGCATCGATTTGAGAGTTAAGTTCGCTCTCCTTGCCCTGAGCATACATAAAGGCATTGCTAAGCACAAGGAGCGTAGAAGGCACACCATATTTCAGTCGCAAGTCGAGCCACATCTGAAGATCTTCTCGAAGTCGCGCAGGGCTCACTCCATGCGTGCGGAGCCCTCGACTTGCGCAAGCAGTCTGGAGCTCTGGAACGGAAAGAGAATCCACGCCTTCAAAAGAAATTGCCCGATCATCTCGTTTGATTTGACGCATACGATGCCGAATTTGATACCGGAAAAAATTATCCGTACCGAATGAAGTCATATTCATGTAACGGCAGATAGCGACAAGCTGCGGTCGCGAGAGGTTGTCTAGAGTCAAATCATCTTTGAATATCTTGCAGACTTTAATAACATCAGCCTGAGTTGGCGACTCTCCGGTAGTGCGGACCTGTTATTCGTCAAATCAGCACGAGAAAGCCATGAGGACAACAACAATATCACTACCTTGCGAAAGAATTCTGCAAACTCTTCCCTCTGCGCGTTCTCAGCGCTCACTGGCAAGCCAGTCTCCTTCATGGTTTGCCGAAGGAAACTACTGACTTCTTTGCGTGTAGCTCGCAAGTTTTTAGCTTTCACATCTTTGGCACTCTGCCCTTCATAAGTGCTGGGGAGTAGATTTGGAAATAGCTTCAAGGCTACTGGCAGTAATAACTCGGCAAAGGGAACAACGACGAAAACCGAAAATGGTATTAAACGACCAAGATCTTGGACGGTTCGTGTCAACTATTAGCGAAAATCAGCTGATTTCCATGAAAGTATATTGATCTACCATACGTACTTGTCGATGCTCTCTCCGAGTGAGCTCATACCCAGCAGCCATCTTCAGTGCCAATTTTGAGCTGATCTTGACCTCTGTAACCAGTAGTTTCGTGCCATCCCAATAGTGAAGAGCTTCTCTCTTGACCTTTTGCCATATTGAAAGCTTCTTGTCCTCCTCTTTCTTCTTAGCTAATTTCTTCTCTTCTGCTTTATCTGCCGCAGCCTTTTCCGCAGCCAGCTCAGAGAGCGTTTGGGCTTCAACGGCCTTCGTTTTCGCGTAGGAGGCAGGTTCGTCTTTTGGAATTGTAACTTCACGCTTTTCCGAGGTTGTGGCAGCTACCTTCCCGCCGGGGGATTTCTGTTGCTCTTCCTTTGGAATTGGTTTCTTGGCTTGGTCGGCGTTAAAGCCGGGAGGCGGATATGTTCCTCCTGATCCTGCAGAGGTGGCCGTGTCCGTAGATAGGCCACGATGCAGTAATAATATGGCGATAGCGGGTACCTCACGATGCAGTGGTCGCAGATTTCGTTGGAATGCTCTAGTAGAGCTCCTGAGCAACAATGGCGTCACCCTGGAGGCAGTGCGATTCAGATACATAGTGCCGGAGCCGGCGGAAACAGGTAAGGAGCGACGATCAAAACGACAGGAAAAGAGAATCGGCGATGAATGCAGTCGGTGATGATGGAAAAGTGTGGCTTGAGTGCAAAGTGGTTTGATTTGGTCGTGAATGAAGTGAATGAATTGTGCAAGAGATGGCCCGATAGTAATTATTTCCGGATGGATTTGCGCCAGGAACGACCGTTACTAAGCTGCCGAGCCGTTCTCACACGCACTTCAATAACACGGACCAGTCCCTGGCTCCTCGGCCTTCGGGGACCTGGGTGCTCAACCATGACGCCGGCCCCTCACCCACCACGACATTCACTTCCTTTCCCCGAATTGTGAGCCTTACTGCGATCCCGATTAGAAATCCTATAATTTTTTTTTATATTCCACACTCGTGTCTTCGTTTTGTTCTCCTTTCTTATCTCCTGTACTATACAGCACTTTATAATTCTAAGTTCTGCTCCAAATATGCACGTCCGCTAAATCCGTTGGACCTTGTCTGGAGCCATTTGGCTTCCATTCCTCCGACTTTGCGCCAGAAAAACGACGAGATACTAATCGCTGATACTTTCCTAATCTCGAACATTCTGCAAAAAGATGTCTCTCTCTCGAGCGGCGCGTATTATACTGGTAGGAGCACCGGGTGTAGGCAAGGGCACGCAGACAGAACGCTTGATGAAGCGGTTTCCTGAGTTGTCATCAATAAGTTCTGGGGATTTATTGCGACTTAATGTGCGTAATAGAACTCCTTTAGGTACACGCATCCTCAGACGTAATCTATAACTCAGCTAACATCTGACTGCTCTTAGGTATTCAAGCAGGGTCCAAAATGAAAGTTGGCGCATTGGTTTCCGACTCTATGATCCTCCGACTCATCATCAACGAACTCACCAACCGCGGCTGGCTTACCTCGGACACAATCAGGCCCTACACTGTTTACACATCTTCAATCAGCATGGAAAGCAACGACACCGTTGACTCCGTCTTCATCCCGTCATCACTCCGAGCTCAAAAGTACAATTACTCCGACTCCCCATCAGCCTCTTTCATACTGGATGGGTTTCCGCGGACAGCCGCTCAGGCAAGTCAGCTTGACGATCTAATACCGATCAACCTCGTTATCAACATCAGCACGCCTACAGATATCATCATCGACCGCATCTGCAACCGATGGGTGCATGCGCCTTCAGGACGAGTCTATAACACCACTTTCAACGCACCCAAAATTGAGGGCAAGGACGATATTACTGGAGAACCTTTGACACGCCGGGAAGACGATGACCCCGAGGTCTGGAAAGCACGACTGAAAAGCTTCGAAGAAACTAGTCTCCCATTATTAGAGCACTATGACAAGCTTGGAGTTCTCTGGACAGTGAAGGGAAACAGCAGTGATGAAATTACACCTCGGCTTTTCAAAGAGTTTAGGAAACGATTTGGCGTCCTCGAGAACTGATACGCGGGCTAGCTAAGTTCTTGGGTTGAGATACTCGATCTTGCGTGTAATTGCTGTTTTGGATTCCTTTCTCGTGTATACATTGCCCTTGCCGTTTTACAGAGGCAGGGCCAGAGGAGTCGTCATTGTATCAATTTATTTAGCCGTTATTTCTACGAATGAATATTTTCCGACCGACGTACAATCATGAATACTGGATTCGAGTCGCTTGTTCTGCCCAATACTGGTACACAGCTCGTTCCGGAATATTTCTGCCTCATTCCGGAACAAAGTCGTCCTCAAAGAGGAGCGAGTCGTATATTACTTTTGGCGGCTTTATTCTAGATTAATTACTTTATTCTGGAATAAATCCTTTAAAGATTAGGCTAATTATAAGGTAGTATAGCCTAGTTAAGGTGTAAGAGTAAGAGTATGTTGCAAAAAATGCATATAGGGAAATTTTGCTAGGCGGGAACTTCAAATTCTAAGTCGTTTTGCGAGGCGTCCCGGTCACGTCTGCGTACACAAGGTACCGCCATAGTAGGACTTCGAAAATCGCGAAAATCAAAGTTCCCTATATGCACCTTTTTTGCAACATACTCTTACATATATTGGATCCCGCAACAGTCGCGAAAGATTCGCGAGATCTTTGTCTTTTTGGCCGTATGGCGACGTGGAGCGGGACACGTTACATAAGACCTACTAATACTACATTTATACCCCTAATTATAAAGTTATTTAAAATTGTTACGCTATATACTTAAATTTTATTTTAATTATAGATTTTATTAGTAAATTTTAGTAAATTTTTAGATTTTAGTTTAGGGTTTAAATAGCGAGTTATAAGGCACTTCTGCTTATATCGGGAGGCAGTAAATAGAAGCTTAAAGTTGTCCCAATTAATAGCCACCTTATATAGTTTTATCTAGAGTTGTTTAAGGATTATTAGGTAACCTAGGGTAGTTATAAAGAGCCTAATTAATTTTTTATGGTTTAGGTATTAGAGTTTTAGGGTCGCTATATAAGTAATACGGCCCAAGATAGTGCGTTTGCCATTAAATCCAAATATATTAATATGCCGGTTAAGGGGTATTACGGCAAATCCATTATTTTACGCAAAGATCTTATTAATAAATCTTATACCACTAGCTTCTATATTAATTAAGACTTAAGCGTTTGTTATAGGATACCTTTGTAACACCTTATATATATCTACCTGTTTCCACTAATATAGCAAGAAGAGACGGACCGCGAAACAGTAATCTAATGGCAATCTGCCGGCAATCTACGGCAATCTAACGGCAATCTACCGCATTCTGCTATATTCTGCCAAGTCTACTAAATCCTACTAAGTTCTACTAAGACCGCTACTTAAATCCTATTCTGCTCTATATATATATTAACTAAGCAACTAAATTAATAATATATACCCTTTCTTCCTATTTCCTTACCTTCTCTCCTTATATAATATTTTAACTTTATTACGCAGTTTATATATATAGCTTAATAATATCTACTTTGTTATATATTATTACCGCTTATACTTACTCTGTAATACTATATTATATTAACCTTATATACTATCCTCTAAAATATAAAATAACCCTAAAGCCCCTATAATAGCCGCTAGTATTATATCTATATTTTAAAAATAATTAGTAGAGATATAAAAGCTCTTTATAGACGCCCTTATGTGGGACTAAGCTACTTTAACTTAATAATAAGCTAAATAAGAAGTATAATACTAGTAAATAATTAAAGACCTCTAAAAAGAAATTTATACTCCTAAGATGCCTATACTAGGGCCCTAAGACTAAATAATATGTCTAGAGATAAATATATGGGATAAGAGTCCCAAATCTATAGTAACTATTTACCCTAAGTTAACTACCATATTATAATAATCTAAATAACTACTAAACCCTCTAATATTTACTAGTAAATAATAAGAACTCTAATTATTCTTAAGCTAGCTTAAAAATAAGCTAACTAGTAATACTAACCGCTACCTAACTAAAGCTAACTAACTCTGCTACGCCCTAAGTTAACTAAGAGGAGATATAGCTAACCTTATTAAACCTATTTAACTAAACTTAGTATAAAGTCTAGTTATACTTTTTAAAGCTATATATAGTAACCTAAACCGCTAAGCTACGGCTTAGAGGAAGATAAACTATATAGTTTAAGGAATAAAAAGCTTTCTAATATACTTCTCTAAATTTAACTATTATATAAAAGAAATAGGCCAGAACAACTCTATACTAATTAACAGTCATATTAAGTCCCTAAGCACTAAACTAAAAACCTCCCTAATAGGTATAAACCTACTAGGAGCCCTTAATGCCTATATAAATGTTATTAATAAATAGTATAATAATATACTATCACAAGAAAACGTAACCAATCTGCAGATCTTCAGCATACAATCCATATCCAAGGCTTTGGGGGTCAACCGGTTCAAGGCCTAAGGGTATTAGGAGTGTGGGTAGACAGCAAGCTCCGGTGGAGCGCACATGCGGCGCAAGCGGCCCGTAAGGGCCAAGTACAGTATATCGCTATGTCCAGGATCGTTAATTCTACATGGGGTCCATGCTTCCAGAGGTCACGCCTACTATATACAGCAGTTGTCCGGCCAACCATGACGTATGGATCTAGCATTTGGGCCACTGGAGAAACCAAGAAAGGCCCCCCTAAATCACTCCTTAAACCACTCTAAAAGGTCTAAATAGCCTGCCTTAGGAGTATAACAGGCGGGTATAAGCGAACGGCCACAGCACTGCTTAAGAAGGAAGCCAATATTCCCCCCCTATAACTATAT
>Ga0307507_10000312_pt1 | contig 97771 bp, 18 predicted proteins | sample 7_EM_MG_FD_207223 | JGI IMG/M metagenome (GOLD analysis project Ga0307507, IMG submission 207223) | Populus trichocarpa ectomycorrhiza microbial communities from riparian zone in the Pacific Northwest, United States - 7_EM | ecosystem: Host-associated > Plants > Roots > Unclassified | place...
GCCTTATAAATAGCTTTAAAGTAGCTTTTATTTATTTAAAATATGTTATTAGTATAAAAGAGGTAAATATAATTATAGTTGCCAAATGCGTAGATTACTGGCAGGTTGCGCGCAGGTTGCGCATAGGTTGCGCGCAGGCTGCGTGTTAAAAAAACACGACATAGGCTAGTCGGTCAAGTTGCCAAATGACCTCAACTGCGCGCTAATTGCGTTAACCACCAACTATTGAGGCCATTGAAAGGGTACCATATTTTGCCGATGAAGAGAATAAGTAACTGGTATTTAGCACGGTATTGCGAATATTTAGAATCTACCTTATAAGCTTGCTACTTGGCTTACTAAGAGAGTAGCAGTAGGAAAGAATAGTGGTAGAAGAGTATACTAATTAGCCTCCGGCAAGAGCTCTGCTACTAGTACTCTAGGCGTTGTTAATTACTTTTATGTTAACTCTATAGGCCTAGTTCCAAATTAGCAAACTTTTACACTAGTAAGCTGGTAGATATTGTTCTTACCTATATTGCTAATACGCCGCCTATAAGGTATTAACCGCATAAAGGTTTTAGAGGAGTTCTTTGCGTATTAGAAGTAGAGTATATCTAGTAATCTTAAATAGGAGGCTAACTTTAAGGCGGCTTACGAAATTGTCTACGATCTAAGGTAGGACTTAGAGCTCCTGTATGATAAATCTAATAGTGCTAATCCTATAAAGGAACTTATTAAGGCTGGTATTAAATTAGGTATTGCAAGACGGCTATGGAAGGATTTAAAGAAGTAGGTAAATAAGCGTTGTGCTTAGCTTGCAGGAAGTTTTTAAGATATAGATTATTAGTAGAACTTAAGGTGTCTTTGTTACTGCTGGCGCGCCTATAGTAGCAGAGACACCTTAAATGGGGGTGTTTTAAGACGTAGATAACTTTAATTAGTAAAATACAAAGCGTCTTTATTACTGCTAGTATATCTGCAGTAGCAGAGACGCCTTATAAATAAGAGATTGTAGCCATATGGTGTTTTTATAAATATTATGTATGATTAAGAACGCTACTAAAAATTAACCTTAACTCTTATATTAAAAACCTTAATACTTATACCCACTATGTTAGAAATGTCCTCTTACGCTCTTACTCTTGCTATTAACCTTATCTACGCTCTAAAGAAGGAACGCTTTAAAGCTATAGCTAAAGGATTCTGGGTTCTCTATCTAAGAAAACCACTGCCGCTAAATAAAAGCCTTTAGCTCTCTAAAGAACTCCTTAATTGGATTTAAATTAGGTAAGTATAAAGGCAAATATAGTAGCTTAACGCTAAAGGCGTCAAAAAGAGCCTGTATTTTCTCTAAGTAATAAAAGCTAGCGTTATCTATAACTACAACTGATTGCTTAGTAGGAAAGCGATTATACTATAGTAGAAGAGTATTTACTAGCTAGAACTTAAAACCTTTGCTATTTATTAAGCCTTTATATACTGAAGCTACTAGGACGCCGTTAATTATATACGCAGGTAGTATATTAAGCCTCGTCTTGCCCTAATTGTATGGCGTGTATAAAACTAGTGCGACACTAGAAGGAGCCTAGCCAGCCTTTTACACGCCTGTCTTTAAATCCGCACCCAACTCATCTATAAATACCAGTTGATTAGCGGTATACTGTGATATAATGGCGAAATATATATTGCAATTGTAAGCGCTGCGCTTAAGGGCCACCTGGCGATACTACTTTATATAAGCTACTCTCTAAGCTCTACTACTAGAGGATCTAATTGGCTTACCTGCTTTCTTGTCTAGCTGGCTATATAGAGCTCTCAAAATATTGTATAGCGGCTTACTATAATGTTAAATGTGTTGTAGATTAATTACTCCATCTTATTACCAAAGAGAGTTGGCTTTTCCTCTAGCTGTAATAGCACCACCATAATTATCCGATTGTTTATTAAAAACTGGCCACCTTCACCATTTAAAGGCGCTTGAGATAATCCAAATACCCGCAAGTTCCTCTTAATCGCGGTAATTAAGCAAGTTGTACAATTAGCGGAGAAAGCATACTCTGCTTAAGTTGCTCCAAGTTAAAGAAGATTCTTAATTAGGGCGTGCTGATAAGGGCCCATTTGCGGGGCCATATTGCAAATATATTATGGGTGGAAACCTTATGATATTTGATAAGGATCACGACACTGCAGAGGAAGGCCGATTGTGAATAGCTTTAAGTTAGAAGCTTTAAGCCCGCCAGAAGTAAGGCTCTTATAGCCAAGCATGGGCGTTCGCTACAATTACTATGTATAGCTAGTAGTAATTGAAGCGAAATTGGATGTGTAGCGAAATCTACTTTTTTTTTAAGGGGGGGTGGAAGCTGGTTATGTAATGGACTGTAGGGATTGAACCACGGCCCACCTCGAATTCGGAGCCCTGAGCTCGATTCTGAAGCTATTCTAAACTCCTCTCCCCTACCAAATTGTAATATCACCTCTAGATCTTGGTGTTTTACCCCGTTGCCTTCCTTGATATAGCTCCAAATCTAGGTAACTGGCAGTACGCCTTTATTTGAAATCCTTCTTGTAGCCGGCGCCAGTATACGTGTATGCGCCCGCGTTTAGAGCTTATATTAATAGGAGAAAGAGGCTTTATAATACCACGACTTTTGGTAAGGGAGAGGAGTTCAGAATAGCTTCAAATTGAGCTCAGAGCTCCGAATTCAAGGTGGGCCGTGGTTCAAGCCCTAACTATGTACTACACCCCTTCCTGCTAGCTCTAACTACATACTAACTTAGGCGAAGCTCAAGCGAAATTAGATGCCACCGCTGCTGCGCGTACGAGGGGGAACACCGAACCTCCCGGACCCTGTAAAACCAAAAATTATTTAGAAAATTTAAAACTTTAATAATAAACTATAGACTATATAAATAGTATAATTAAACTTGCTAGAACTCTTTATTATTACTATCTTTCTATACCTACCTACTTTTTAAAGTATTAAAATTTACTATATTCTTATAAAATCTAAAACTATAAAAATCTTAATTATCTCTCTATTAGAAAATAATAATTTTATCCCTAAAGAGAGTTTAATATTTTAAAAAAAATAGTAGGTATAAAGAGATAGGACTCTTTATTATTTCTATTAACTTAAATTATAATAATATATACTATATGGTTTATTATCTTGGTTTTAAGGTAATTTTTATTTTGTTAGCAATTGCTAGTTAAACTTGGCTAGGTTCCTTGCCCGCCTATATACTATGCTAGTAGCCACCTAGCTAGCTAGGTAGTGTTGGTTAAGTTTATAAAAACCAAAACGTTATGGGTAACTTGTATCCTATCTCCAATGTATATTAAAATTAAATAGCTATACTAGGGTTAATTTAGCAACTATTGCTATATTTCGCGATATATTTATATTATAACCTTTTCTATTAATATATTCTAATTAATTAAACTAGCTAACTAACGTATTAGGGGGTAAAGTATAGCCTTAAAGTTTAAAGACGCGTTTTTAAACCCGTATTTACCTAACTACCTATAAGAGTATACATGTTGGGTCCCGCAAGAGTCGCGATAGATTCGCGATTACTCTCTATCTTTTTGGCTGTATAGCGACGTGTGTTACGGACCTTATATCGGCAGTAGTACGACTACTAAGAGAAGACATAAACGGGTTGGTTAAGACAGCATGGCGCTGGAACCGATCGAGCTATTGGGCCGAGGGATAACCAAGTCACGTGGCTAGTTATAAGACCAGTTCGGAACTTGACTTAGCATGCTTAGACTAAGAAACCTTACCTTAGCAAGCTTAGACCATATATTTGGAAAAAATTTATATCCGCTCCATATAAAATAAAAAATGTAGTCTAAGAGGGTTTTATAACGTTTATTAAGAAATCCAACTTTTTTTATAATTCCCCCTATACTTACAGCTGAATCGCTTAACTATAATGGCTTAAAATACTACTAAAAGTTAATCGATTAGAGAGACGACCTAATATTTTATAAATATTAGGTCTAAATTAGCCTATAACTGCTTAAAGTTAAGATTATTTTCGCAAAAAAAATTATTATTATTAGGAATCCTAATATTGCCTATAATATTATAATAAGTATATATATAAAAGCTAAAAATTCATTACTAATAGATCTAACTCTTATAATTATTTTAAGTCTATATATAGGCCTAGACCTTATATTAGTGGCTTTATTAACTTTATTAAAGATTGTATATATCCCTATACAAATTTAGGTAACAAATGTTGTAACAGAGGTCGCATATATAAGGCCTAAAAGTTAATCAATTATTGTAACAGACGCTCCTAAAAGGTATATATTAGATAAGATAGATAAAAGTTTTACTAATGTCCTACTAATGTCCTAGAGGAGATATAGTTAAATAGATAAGGGGCAAAGGATTTTACTAGTGTCTTAGAAGGGTTATAAATGGAGCTAGTTCTCCTCTAGAGAAAAACTAGCGATTAGTCTCTAAATAGAAGAGGTTAGAAAGCATTTGCCCTTTAATATATAAAGCTTATTCTATTTTTAACTTACCTTCTACTTATCTATAACTCTTATTCTATACTATTAATTAGATAATTATACGTTCTGATTAAACTAGCCCTCCATAATTTTAATTGCTTATAATTCTTTATGGAAGGAACGTATAGCTATTAATTAACGATAACGGGCCATACCTCCTTACCCCTTAAAATAACGCCTTTACTATAAAAGGCTGGCAGAGTCTCCCTGGAGAAGCATATCCCTCTACTTATAAAGGAGTAGACTAAGAAGCTATAGCTAGTCTATCTAACCTTTTTAAACCCTTAGAAATAATTACCGCTAAGTGTTACGGACGCTTTAAGTACGATGTTACAACTACTTGGGGAAGAGTCGCAGGAAGCTAGTTAGTTGATATAGGCACAGTCCAGGATGGATCTGGTGGAACTATATAACAAGGAATGGTAAGCGAGTCACATAATGTTATACGCAGTGTATAGAGTATACGCAGTATACGTCTACGTATAATACGTATAACACGTACCTTACGTATAAGAGAGGATTTCTTAGGAGTATAGTTATGTATTTAAAGGACCTCAGTCCCTACTATAGATAGTTCTCTCCTTGTAGTAAATCTTAGAATACAATTAGAGTTAATCTGTTAGGTAACTACTCTACCAGTTATTATTATGTTGTTGTTTTATTCTTACCTATATACCTAGCCTAATAATAGGACCCACTATAGTCTAAGCTACAAGGTTCCGTTATATATTTACTACTAAGGTTACGGTATTAAACAAGATCAAATAACATGCCACCTAGAGCACCAGTCACAACGGCGTTAACGGCAGCCACAACCTTAGGGCCAGGTAATACCAGTATAGATAATAGGGATTCTTAAGTAGTTACATAAGGTTAGTTACAGGAAATGGTTAATCACTTATAAGATAATAATAGGATACTTAAAGAACGCATTAATGGAATTAGAGTAGTAAAAATTAAGCTACCTTTAATTAAACGATTTTTAGGAGAGAAGTTGAAGCTTAAAGGATTTCTTATGTAGATGCACTTTAAGGTAGTACAGGAAGGAGCGAAGTTAGCAATATTATTAGATTAAGTAGCCTATATAGGATTGTTCCTAATAAGGAAAGCACTTAAGTAGTTTAAGCCGTATCTTACGGAAATATAGGCTAATAGTATAACAACTACTAACCAGGACATATGGTATATATTTACCAGTTAGAATAGGTTTGTAGAATAACTAATATAGATATTTAGAGACCTGGAGGCTATAACCATAGCGGAATAAAAGCTTTAGAACTTAGTATAACATACTTTAGCAATTAAGTATATAATACAGTTTTAAATACTAGTTATGTAAGTTAAGTGGAATAACAGGACACTTATAGCATAGTATAAATAGGGACTTAAGGCTAAAGTCTAGGACGTAATTATTCTAATAGAAGATGCGGATACTCTAAGAGAGTTAATAGATTAGTTAATAAAGATTAATAATAGGATCTACTAAAGGGAATAAGCTAAGAGAGGGCAAGATAGAGTTCCATAGTTATATAAGGCGCAGAGTACGCAATAATAGACATAGAGTTAAAAACTATGGAATAGCGCAGACCTAATAGACCTAAGTGGTACTAAAGAAACCTAAAGGTAGGAAAAAAAACTATAGAAACCTAGAGGTTAAGAATTAAGTAATTAAAGGACCTAGAAGCAGAGGCTAAACCAAAAATCTTAGTAGCAGAAGACATTTAGGCGGACTTTATAGCAAGAAAGATGGTTTAAAGATAGGGCTTATATAAATTGTGGAAAACAAGGTTATTTCGCCAAAGACTATAGAGGTAGTTAGAGTAACCACGTAATAAAGGGAACTAGGCCAGCAGACGGCACATATATATAAAGGGATAATGGTGCACTATAAGGAACAAAAGAGTGTTTAATTAATAGTTTTGCGTATTGTTATAACAACGCATACTAAATTTATAAGGACGCTAAGTATAGCGCAAGCTATTGGCTATAGGAGCTATTGTTATCTAAGTTTAAAGGAACCAACAAACTAGCTTATAGATTAGACATTAAAGACGATAAATTTAACATAGGCAAAGCATTTACTAATAATAAGGCAATAAAGGCAGCTTACTAGGAGTATGTAAACCTTAGAGAAGTCTAAATAGAAGTAGAGACTAAGACTATTATAGAACAAGGTTTAGTAACGGGTATTACAACACCGTTAGATATAATTTCCATCGCTTTATAAGACAATAGGAGTAACGTTTAGAAGAAACTAAGTAAGTAGATAACTGCTAGTACTAGCTTATTACTTAATAAAGGTAAAAGGCCACAGGCTTAAGATTTTTAAAAAGAGATAAAAGAAGCTTAAGATTTTTAAGACAAAATAAGACACACCTAAGGACCTATAACGGAAGAAAACTAATAGGAAAGGGTAGTAACTTAGTTTAGTAATAAACGAATAAGTATAGGATGTAAGTTTAAGAACTATAAGTTTAGGGAACAAATAAGAACGTTAGTAATTCTAGGTAAACATAGTATTTAGCCTAAAGATTAAACAGTTAATACTAGGATTAAAAAGCAAGACAACTATAAAGATCTAGCTGCAAGACGCAGAAAATAAGAAACTATAAATAAGTTTAAAACAAGAATTATTATATAGTAAGAGTAAAAGCTAGATAAGAGGTTAGCTATACTAGGTTATATAAGGGACAGAGTATCTATATAAAGAGTTACTAATAGGCCAAGTGCAGGAATACCTAGGGTAAAATAGTTAGACGAACTAGAATAAGAAAAAAATCTAGATATTCTAACTAGGTTCAAAAAAAGACATACCAAAGGATATTATAATATAGTAATAACAAGGTACTTTCTAATAGATAGACTATATACACTAAACCAGTTGTATGGAAAGTGGTATAGGCAAAGACATAATAATAAATAGGAAGATTTCTATATATAACTGGACAAAAAAGTTGTCTAAGACTAACCTATTATGGAAAAACATATAAGTCATATTAAAGAAGCATTAATTATAATATTAAGGAACCTAGAAGAAGGATCTAAGGACTAGAAAAGTAAGTAATAAATCTTAGTACCTATAGCAGAGATACCAGTGGTTAGGTTAACCAGGTATAGGTTTAAACTTAAGGATAAAGATAAACTAAGAGTTAACCTAAAACATACAGCGCATTATACACTATTATAGATAGCTTATGTGGATAATATATGTAACATATATAGAGCACCAAAAGACAAGAACTAGAAGTACTTAGTAAGGATATATTAGGCACCAGAGGAAAAGCGGTTTAGAAATGCTAAGTATATATATAGTTAGCACCTAGTAGAAGTACAAGGTTAAAGGGACTTAATACTTTAACTAGGAAGATTCCTTACGGAAGAATACCTAGATAGATAATAGTAGTAGAAGTGCCTAGAGAATACTTATCTATAGTATATAGAGGAAAAGAAACAAACTAAGTATTAGCCTAAGTTAGACTAAGTATAGGCAGGATCTAGCAGCCAACAGTTAGAAAAAGGGGAGGTGTATAGGACTAAAGGGAACTAGTATTAAAGCCTTAGACCCTTAAAGGAATTTAAGGACAACACCTAAATTTATAAGTTAAATATTAAGATTAGTAGTTTAAAGCGTTAGTAGATAGTAGAGCAACTAGAAACTATATATTACCAAAGATAGTAAAAAGAATGGGGTTACTATATAGACAGAAGGAACACCTATATCCACTTATAACGATTTTAGGAGATTAGATAGCCTATAGAGGAGGTATTATTAATCTTAAAATAGGACCTATTTAGTTAACTATTAAAGGGAAACCAGTTAGAATGTCTTTTAATATCCTACCACTAGGACAGGACAAGGCAATACTAAGAATGCCTTAGTTATAGAAGTACAATCCAAAAATTAATTAGGTTACAGGTTAGGTTAATATTAAGGATACTTAATGGCATAAAGTGCGACAGTAAACCAAGTTGGTATAGTACTAAGTTAGAGCGATATATAAAGAGACTAAGTAAGGCTTAAGTTATATACCAAAGAGATACTATAAGTATAGTAAAAAGTTATGGTTACCAGAAAGTAAAAAGCTGTTAGAGCATATAGTATAGGACTATAAGATAGAATTAGAAAAGGGAATAAGTCCAAAGTTCTTTCTAATCTATAAGCTTACTAAAATAGAGTTAGTAGCACTTAAGGAGTTTATTTAGGAGAACTTACGCAAGGGATATATTAGACCATTACAGTTATTAGCAGGATATCTAGTACTATTCATCCTAAAGAAAAACGGAAAACTTAGGATATGTATAGACTACAGGCAGTTAAACAGCATTACTAGAAAGGATAAGTATCCTTTACCCTTAATTAGCGAAATCTAAGACAGAATAGGCAACGCAAAGATTTTTATAAAGATAGATCTAAGATAGGCATACCACCAGATTAGGATCAAGGAAGGCGACAAATAGAAGGCAGCCTTTAGGTTAAAGGAAGAACTATATAAACCATTAGTTATACAATTTAGGCTTATAAACGCACTAGTAATATTCTAGAAGCAAATCAATAGTATATTAGGAGAATACCTAGATAAATTTATTATAGCATACCTTAACGACATTATCATCTACTTAGAGAGTGAGGAAGAACATAGAGAACACGTTAAATAGGTCTTAAAGAGGCTATAAGAAGAACAGATGCCAATAGCAATTAAAAAATGCGAGTTCTTTACCAGGAAGACCAATTTTGTTGGATTTATTATTAAACTAGGCCAACTTAGCATAGATCTAAAGAAGATCAAGGCTATAGTAAATTAGCAGAAACTAGAGAACATTATGCAGTTAAAATCGTTCCTAGGGTTTTGCAATTACTATAGGAGGTTTATAGCGCAATGGTTAAAGGATATTAAGCTATTTACGCGGTTAACAAAGAAAGAAGAACTATAGGTATAGGGAAAGAAGCAATAAGAACTATTTAAGAAAGTTAAAGGATTATTTACCTAGGAGCCAGTTCTTAAGATCTATTAACTAGGTCTAAAGACGGTTATAAAAACAGATACATCAGACTTTACACTAGGGGCATACTTTATATAGAAATATCAAGACGGATAGCACCTAGTAGCATACTATAGTTAAAAGATGATATTACCAGAGTTAAACTATAACATCTATAATAAGGAGTTATTAGGTATAGTTATAGCACTTAAAGAATAGAGAGTATTTTTATAAGGCACAGAGAAACTATTTATGGTTAAGACAAACTATAAGAACCTTATAGGATTCCTAACAATAAAGGAACTTAACTAAAGATAGGTTAGATAGGCGGAAATGCTTATAGAATACCATTTCAAAATTTAGTACATTAAGGGTATAGACAATACACGAGCAGACGCTCTAAGTAGAAAGACTAAATTACAAAGTAATAAAAAGCTATTGGGAGCTTTATTGCAAAAGGATCAAGACGGATTAATTAGGTATAATTATCTAAAGATTATAGCAACTAGGGAAAGTCAGATCTATAAATTACTAGAGAGTAATTGGACATAAAAGATCTAAAAGGCGTAGGCAGAGAATCTAGACTTAAAGTAATATAAAAACAGAGAAGTAATGTATATACCTAAGTCTATTGTAGAAGAATTTGTTAAGGAATTCCATAAGGGAATAATATAAGAACACAACAGAGCTATAGGCTTAGTATTAAGACTTTAAGAGGAGTATATTATTTAAGGAATCTGGGGACTAGCAAAACAAGTTATAAAGGAATATCTAGATTGCCAAAGGAACAAACCAACAAGGTATAAGCCGTATAGAGGGCTACAACCTGTTAAGACACTAGAAAGACTATAAGAGGTTATATTATAGGACTTTATTATTAAGTTACTAAAGTTAAGAGATCCTATTACAGGACAAGATTATAACGCGATTTTAGTAATAGTGGACAAGCTAATAAAGTAGGGATACTTTATAGCATACACTAAAGAAATATTAGTAGAAGATGTCGCTAGAATCTATATAAAAGAAGTATTTATAAAACACAGAGTACTAGACAAGATTATATTAGATAGAGATCCAAGGTTTATAGCAGTATTTTAGGAAGTATTTCTGGCAGAATAAGGAGTTTACGTAGTAATATCCACAGCGTATTATCCGCAGACGGATAGATAAACGGAAAGACTAAATCAGACACTAGAACAGTATCTAAGGCATTATATTAATTACGCATAAAATAATTGGGTATCGTTATTACTAGTTATACAATTTGTATATAATACAACACCACAAGAAGGAATAGGGACATTACCATTTAAGGCAAATTACGGATACAAGCTAAGAATATCATTATCACCATATTAAGCAAAAAGAATAAGTAGCACAGCTAAGCAAAGAATAGAGACATTAATAAATCTTTATACAGACCTTAAAGAAACGGCTAAACTAGTACAAGAATGAATAAAAAGGTACTATAATACTAAGAGATCTAAGGGACCAGATCTTAAGGAAGGGGATAAAGTATAGCTACTACACAAAAATTTCAAGAGTTGACGACCAAGCAAGAAGTTGGACTATATTAGACTAGGACCTTTTAAAGTCAAGTAAAGAATTTCATCGGTTACGTATAAGTTAAACCTACTAGCTAAAATAAAAATCTACCCTATATAACATATCGCAATGCTAGAGCCAGTATATAGAAATATTAAGCCACTAGTCTACAAGGTAGACATATATAGAGGATAAGAGAAAGACAAATAGCAAGTTTTAAAGATTATTAGTTACGAGGATGTAGATAATAAAACATAGTATAAAGTAAAGTAGATAGGCTATAGTAAGACTACCTAGGAACTACTAAGCAACCTAAAAAACGCTATAGGAAAGGTATAGGAGTATTAAAAGAAAGCAGGTTAGGTAACATTAATAAAGAAAAATTACCAAAGAATAAGCCACCTAAGGGGGACCTAAGAGGAGCAATTGCCGAGCTACTTAGAGTTGTTTCCCTTATAAAAGGAGAGTTAGTTCTTTTATTACCTAGCTTGTTAAGACCCTACTAAACTAGTTTCCACTTCTTAGAATGAACCTTCTTGCAAACCTTCTTAAAATGGGTTAACTGAGCGAACGCAACCTACTAAGACTTAAAGGAGCAACGTTGAGCCTTAAGGGCCCGAGCGGTTTCTTCAGCAGAACGGTAGAGTTTGGCGCGTATGGCGGCCAACTCGGACTCAAGCTTTGTAGCGGTAGATTAAACACAAGACCCTATAACAAGTTACTTAGGGAACTCGAAGACTGTTAAGAGTTATAGGACGCGTATACTTAGCGTTAGAGACAGAGCAAACATTATAGGACAATTAAATATTTGCTTTAGTGCACTCTAAGTAAGACAAGGGTTGTCAAGACAAGGGACTTGCTATTACAACACATACTAACCCCGCTTTCGCACAATAAGAATATAGAGATGACATTATCTCACCAAGCAACAGTATGGCAGCCACAGTGCGAGCATAACATTGCGCTTATAAAGAAGAAGAAGCTTTAGGTATAATAAGTAAGGATATTAACTAGACTAATTAAATAGACATCATACCTCTAGTAGACAACTTGGAGATATTAGGAATCTTTAAGGACAAAGATAAAGAGGAGGGAGATAGTATTACGGATGCTTTAAGTATAATATTATAACTACTTAGGGAAGAGTTGTAGGAAGCTAGTTAGTTAATACAGGCACAGTCTAAGATGGATTTAGTAGAACTATATAATAAGGAATAGTAAGCAAGTTACATAATATTATACGCAGTGTACGGAGTATACGCAGTATATATCTATATATAATACGTATAACACATACCTTACATATAAGAGAGGATTTCTTAGGAGTATAGTTATATATTTAAAGGACCTCAGTCCCTACCATAGATAGTTCTCTCCTTGTAGTGAATCTCAGAATACAATTAGAGTTAATCTATTAGGCAACCACTCCACCAGTTATTATTACATTGTTATTTTATTCTTACCTACATACCCAGCCTAATAATAGGACCCACCATAGTCTAAGCTATAAGGTTCCGTTACACTAAGAAGTTATTAGAGTGGTTACTATATAAAACCCTATAAAAAACAAAGGAGTTAGAGATATAATTAAGATAAGTATATTAAGACTATTAAGAACAATTATAAAAACAATTAGATAAAGTATAAACACTCTAGACACGAAGTGGACTTAAAGGGGCAATACTATACTATGCTATAATATTAAAAAAACCTAAATTCTGTATAAAGGAACCTAATAAGTATAATAGTAATAGTCTCTGGAACTATAATCATTTTATCTATTAATATAAAACTAAGTTATAGCTAGATCTAAAACGTTACTCTAATAAGTATAATTAGATACTAATTGCTTCTACCTTCCTATATAGCACTATTAAGAGTTTATAACATACTACGAAAAGAAACTTACTATACCCCTTAAATTTAGCAAACTTAAGTCCTAGTTAGTTAATTAGGTCCAAGACCCTACTAATTAAGGAATAGATTATAACTAGTAATACTATAATACTAAACAGTAAAAAGGCTAGAGTGTAGTCTAGTTTATAAACTATTTAAAAAAGCTAAAAGATAATATACCCTACTTAAACCTATAGGATAACACTATATAACTTTATTAGCTACTTACTAAGTTATAACCTAAAATTTAACAGGCTATATAGGAGAAGGGCGAAATTCCTACCTCTTAAGAAAAGCTTATCTCTTATTACGGGACGGGGGTAGTGGCTATAGAGCGTATATATTTAAGGAGTCTATAAAACGTTACGTAATTAATTATAAGGGTCGAGGTAGGAGCTCTAGCTTATATACTACTCCCCTATTAATAACTTATTTAATTATTATTATTATTTATTGCTTAACGTCCGATTCGGATCCCTATTAGGCCCACGCGGACTACTCCTTATATATATATAGGGAGAAAACTCTATTTAAGAAAACCCCGTGATCCGTCTTCCCACCTTTTAGGGCTCGCTTATAAGTTGCCTGTAAGTCACTAGTGGTGCTCTACTACCTTACTTTTTAACCTCCTTGGGAACTACTGCTGCCGTAACAAACCTACGGACGCGCTAGTATTACACACTATACTCTACTCCTATAGAGTTATTAGGGGGCGCCTATTACTCGCCCCTTTGCTTTCTATTACTATTTCCTTTACAACCTAGAACTGGTCTAGCATATTTTAGCTAATAAGCCACTAGGTAGCCGCCTTAAGGCCTTTCTGTATTAAGAGTAGTGTATTATAGTTTTCTATGCTAGCTGCTAAGAGCATTGCTTCTCAGCTAGTGTATAAGGGGTATAACAGTATTATATATTTTAGTGTCTGTTTTAGCCAGCTATATTCGCACCTTAGGCTACCTACTAGGACACCCACTTAGTAAAGCTAATCTTTTAGTCCTATTATTCCTATCCTTAAGAGTGTTGCTATTATATTTTCTGCCTTTATTAGGCCCTCTTGGAGCCCTTAGGTATTTACCCCCTATAGCGTTACTTATACTATGGCTTGGGTTCCCCTTACCTAAGTCTACCTCTATACCTTTAACTCCTATTTGTCTCTCCAGCGTCGGTCCAACCAGTATTATATTACGGTAGATAGTTTTCCAGTACTCTTTTATACTCTACTTTGGCTCCTTTCTCTCCCTTACTATTATCTTTACTGGCCTCTTACGCGTTTCCCTTCCTCCTCTATATAGGCCTAGGCCCTAGCGCCGCACTATTCTTCTTCTACTTTCTCTATCTGTTTTCCTAATATATCTTCCCTACTTTGGGGTTATTAGTTCCTTCTCCTATAGGGCACCCTAAGGTCCCTCCATAGTTTATTTAGGCGTGTTTTAATATACTTTATAACATTAGAGTTACGTTCCTTTTGCACCCTTTATATTATATTAGCTTTAATATATAGTTATAAGGGGGGAATATTAGCTTTCTTCTTAAGTAGTACTGTAGCCGTTTGCTTATACCCGCCTATTATACTCCTAAGGCAGGCTATTTGGACCTTTTAGAGTAGTTTAAGGAGTGATTTAGAGGGGCCTTTTTTTGTTTCTCTAGTGGCCCAAATGCTAGATCTATACGTTATAGTTAGCCGGACAACTGCTATATATAGTAGGCGTGACCTCTAGAAGCATAGACCCTATATAGAATTAACAATCCTAGATATAGCGATATACTATACTTAGCCCTTATAGGCCGCTTACGCCATATATACGCTCTATTAGAGCTTATTATTTACCTATACTCCTAATACCCTTAGGCCTTGAACCGGTTGACCCCTAAAGCCTTAAATATAGATTATATGCTAAAGATCTGCAGATTAGTTACATTTTCTTATAAAATAGATTAGCTGGTATTTCTCTAGTAAGAATTAGACTCTATATTATCTTGCCTATTCTATATAGGTATTATAGGCTTTCTTTAGTGTCCTATAGTTCTCTGCGGCTGTTAGCCCATATATAATTAGGTTTATATTATTAATAAAGCCTATCCCCTAGGTCGCCCCTTTCTTAAAGGTGTTAAGTAGGTTACTTATAAAGAAGAGAAAGAGTATAGGCAACAGAGGTAATCCTTATAGTATTTCTATTATAACTGCGATAGGGGGGCTTTAGTATCCACTAAAGACTAGTAACATTTCTTTCTAGCCTATAAATCCTTAAATAAACTAAATAATCCATTCTAGAAAGCCCTTTGCCCTAAGGATGTATAGGAGACGCTTATAGGGTACATTATTATAGGCGCCGCTAATATCTAGGCTAAGTATTAATACTATAAAGTCCTTTTGCATAGCCCATGCAGTTTTAATGGTAGTAGTGAGTAGTATAAGTGCTAATAGCGTTAAGCAATTCTTTCTTGCCCCTATTTAGCTTTATAGTAGTTCCTCTACTATATCTACTATATAGTCCGCTATAACCTTTTCTAAGATCTTGCTTAGGGTATTTTTTAAGGTAATAGGGCGGTAGCTTCCTAGGATTAAGTAGTTTACTTTACCTTCTTTTTATAAGATAACCGTCGTCATGGATCTTCTAAGTTGCGGATAGTAGCCTATTATAAAGCATGCTCTAGCTACGTCTACAAGCTAAGGTGCTATAAGTGGTCTATAGGTCTTTAGGGCTTTGTTTAGAATCCCATCTAGTCCTAGTACTATATTATTTAAAAGGCGGCTAATGGTTTTGGCCATTTCTTCAGTTATTATATCGCTGTCAACCCTTAGGCGAGTCACCAGTATTTTACTAGTAATATTACTAAGGTCTACTAGAGCTGGTTAAGGGAAAAATCTTTTTATAAGGATCTTTGCCTTCTTATTATTATTACTTATAGCCTGTGGTTCGCCTGCTCTTTATAGGGGTAGTAGGTGTAGATCTTCTACTAGGCGTCCCGCCTTTTTCTTTACCCATTTCGCTATAGTCCAAAGGCCCTTGTTATAGGGGAGACTTAGGTTAGTAGTATATTTATTTATAAATCATCTCTAGTTATTCCTTGCTTCTTTTCTTAGGGTATTCTTTAGCTAGTTTCTTATATCTTTATATCATCTCTTATCCTCAGAATTATGGCTACTTATATATTTCCTCCTTACTCGTTGTTGGCCGGCTACAAGGGCCGCGCACTATACGGACTATATATATCGCGCGTAGGGGCCCAGTTTTAAAACCGGGCAGTGCTCTTCTAGCCCACTTTTAACTGCTGCCTAGATCCTTTCTAGTCTTTAATTAATTTCCTTAGGGGTAGCCAATAAGCCTCACTTATTTAGTATTAGGTGGATTTCTTCTAGGTCTTAAAATTATTATTTAATTATATTAAGAAAGCTATCTACGTTAAGCTTCCTTATTGCGTATCTTTTACTATTTAGTTGCGCCTTAATGTCCAGATCTAGTTATATCTAGATAGGGATATAGTCTAAAATAAGTGCCCATTCTTCTTTAGGGGAGCACCTTTCGAGTCTCTAGTATAGGTTTTCATCCATAATCATAAGGTTAATTATACTTTTGGCGGTGCCCTATTGCCATATAATTACACCTGGGGGGGTAGCTAGCTTAAGGCCCCCATTATCTATAGCTCTTAGTAGGCACTCTACCTATTAATTAGCAGCAACATAGATACCCCCCCACTATAGGTAGTAGAGGTTTATATCTCCTAGTAGGATAAACTTTGCGTATTCAGTTTTTAGCAAGCTTATTATAGATATAATATTCTCTATCTATACTACCCCTTTAACCCTAGGGTTATAGACATTAATAATTTATACTAGTCCCCTATATATCTGGATAGTTATAACTACAGTATCTAGGTTAACTGCCTGCTATAACTATAAGGCAAGGCTGATATTTTTACTAATTATAAAGCATACGCATATAGCTGCTTTTGGTTCATATAGGAGCTAAAATCCTTTAGGGCAGTATATTAATTATATATAGGTATTATAATACGGCTCTTATATAGTAAGAATATAGTATTTCTCTAGGTCTAGACTATCTAGTAAGGGCCTTACTAGACGGTGGTTCGTATTGCCACAGTTATACTATATAATGGTCAAGTAGCGGACCCCCAGTAGGGGTCCTTTACCTCTCCTTCACTCCTCACTTCTTCCGTTTCTACTTTCTCTAAAATATTCAGAACTTCTATCTCCTATATTTACTCCCTAGCTACTACTTATTTTATATAGAGCTTTCTATTCCTATATCTTATATTCCTACTAGCCTTTCTAAATCTAAGTCTGTTATTGCCTCCAGTTCTTCCCCCGTTCTTACTAGTTGGCTATATGCCCCTTATAAGCTAGCTGTGTGTGTTATATTTACCGCGTTAAATCTAATTCTTAATTATCCCAGCCTTAAACTTACCATAGCCGTCTATAGGGGTCTTCCTACTGGGCGTCCTCTCCCTTATATCCTATATGTCCCTTATATCCCTATTCGGTCTAGTAATGTTATATAGTGTTGCTTTTGGCCCGTTAAGGCTTGGGATGGCTGGCTTAGCCCCCTAGTGTTAAAGGTAGGAAACGCTAGAAAGACACCTACGTCCCCCTAGCTTATCGCCTATTATTTCCATTTATATAACCTAGCGTGCAGTTATTCCCGTAGCTGTTAAGCCCTTTCCTTCCGTCTCCTATATTTAATGCAGTCTTCTCTCTCCCACGCCTTATATGTGCTTCAGTAACAGTTCGCGCATTTTATTTAGTCTTAATTTGTACATTATCTTATATTATAGGGGCCTGCACAGTGGCCGCAGCATACCTATGCTGCGTATATGGACTGGGTGTGTCCCTATTATACGCAGCAATAACATCGTTCCAGGCGTAGTCTATAGTTGTAAAGCCTTGTGTTATATATAAGGCTATTTATAATTATTCCTTTTTAAATAAAGAGTTTTTGCATTCCTGGTATATATACGCTAATAATAAGGGAGTTATATATTTATCTATCATCTCCCTAGCGAGTCTCTGGCGCCCCTTATATCCTCTTATTATTCTTATTATATGCTTGGTTTATATTTTCCTATTAAAGCCATTAAATCCGGGTAATTACAAGTCCTAGTATAAGGCGTTCCGTTTGTTTTACTATCTCCTATATAGTTACTGTATTGTCCGCCTAGCGTCCCCTTTCTACCCTAAGGCTTATAGGAACCAACAGGACTTTAACTAGGTAATCTTTATAAAGTACTTTTATACCAATACGCTCTCCTAGCCTGTCCCCTACCCTTACGGCCCGTTCCTTTGCCTATTAGTCCTTTAGGGTAACTCTAATGTCTCTACTTCTAAGGTGTTAGATTGTGACGGCGTTATAGACCTCCTTATAAATCTCTATAAAAACTTCTATTTCTAATTATCCCCTAAGTTCCTCTACCTTTTCTATATTTGGTCGTATTGTGATTATATACCCAGTTATTATTTTTAGGGGGGTAGGTTCCCTATACTATAGGAGCGCAGCTACGGCGGCCCAGGTGCGGTTCGCCTATAGGGGGGGTTTTTATTTATCTTCGATTTTATTTAGCCGTTAGAGGATTTAATTAAGGGTTTACTAAAGGGGCGCCTAAGGTTCACTAGACTAGAGCCATTCTGCTAGCTGTATTAGTTTATAATAGCTAACAGATGCTCCCCCATAGTTCTGGATACTAGACGCGTCCAATAGGCTTTATATTTTATCAGATGCCTTCTTAATTAGGATATTTCCACTTTCTAGTATAGTATTCGCCTGTCCTTATTGTTATTATAGGGGGCCATTATTAGGTATAGGTCTGGCGGTCACGCGCAACTACGTACCACCATCATTCCACCTATGCCTCCCCTATAATGCATGCATCTCAGGGGATTATCAGGGTGTTTTTCAGGGTTCTTTTAGTTGGTTTGGTCTTTTTAGGCCGGGTACAGCAAGAGCTCCAAAAGTCAGTATACTAGAATTTATTATTAGGTGGTTCTAACTTATTTAATTAGATAGGGGCTAAGGTTCTTATAATTAAGTGACTTTATAGGCCTCTATATAGAGATATTACGTGTATTTAGCTATACCTAGTCGCCAACACGCATCTCCAGTAGTGGCGTTCTATAATAGTTGGCGAAGTAGGCCATCTTTGCTTAAGCCTAGGCCATTTCTCCCTTATAGTAGTTAAATAGATTTTTTATATAGTCTGTATACTGGTTAGCAAGTAGTATCTTAAGGCGCTTTCTATATAGCAGTTTTTTATTAATAGGTTCTAGTAACTCTATACTAAATTGGAGGTAATAACCCTTATTTGCGAAGAATAGGGTAAGTCCTATAGTAGTTAAAACGTAGTTATTTGCTATAAATTTACCTAGTAGAAGGTAATCCACCTAGTTATTTTAACTATAGGCGACTACCTATTATAGGTACGCTTTTATACTAGTATTAGCATTTTCCAGTTACCTAGTAGTTTTATGGTAAAAGAATATAGACATCTTAATGGAGATACTAAGGCGTTAACAGATTTGTCTCTATATATTAGAGTTAAACTATATGCCTTAGTCGGATATAATTAAGTTAAGTAACCTATATAATTAATAGATTTCGCGAAAAAAGGCGTTAGTAATATTGCTAATAGCTACGCCTTTAGTTAGGACGTAATAGCGCTCTTTTATAAGTCGGCATATTATTATAAGGATGTTTTTATAGGTACGACTATGTTATTTACAAGGTAGTAGGTTAATAATAAAATCTATAGTAATATCTACCTATTATTATATAGGTACTAGTAGAGAGTATAGTAGTCCTTAGTACTTTATATTAAAGGCCTTAGCGCGCTTATAACTATAGTGTTACGGAGCGAGCATAAGCGGTAATAATATATAGCGAAGTAGATATTGATAAGCTATATACATAAACTGCGTAATAAAGTTAAGACATTGCGTAAGGAAAAAAAGTAAGGAAACGGGAAGAAAAGGGTATATATTGTTAACTTAGTTGCTTAGTTAATATATATATAGGGTAGAATAGGCTTTGGGTTATAGTCCTAGCAGATTTTAGCAGAATTTGGCGGAATATAGTAGAGGACGGCAGATTGCCGTAGATTGCCATTATATAATAGCAAATTGCCTTAGATTGCCATTACGTGCCTTAATTAACTAAGTTATTAATATAGAGGTTAAGACGGTGGAAATAGGTAGGCGTGTGTAAGGTATTATAGGGTGGTCCTATAATAGTACCCCCCCTTTAAACTTAAGCTTCTGCAAAATAGGGCTGTAGTAGTTCTAAGTAGGGTTTATAAAAGTCTTCTGCGGCTTATATAAGTCCTATAGAGTTAATAGGTTCCCATAAGGATTTAGTAAAGCCTCTCTACTTTATAAGGTATATATACTAGCGTTTCCATTTATTGTACTTAATATCGTCAATTCTTTTAACAAAGTACTTATCCTTATTATCCACCTTAACTAGTAGGGGAGGGTCCTAGATCTATTTAGGCAGGGCATCTAATATAGGGGCAGCGGGGTGGAGGACTGACGTATAGAATATAGGGTGGATTTTAACCGTATTAGGGAGTTTCAGTTAGTAAGTATAAGGAGAGATAACCTTTTTAACCTTATAAGGGCCGGCGTTCTTCCAATTAAGTTTCTTAGTAGGTTGTTTTATATTTAGATTTCTTATATCTAGCCAAACAAAGTTACTAATTTAGTAGGCTAGTGCTAGGGTTTAGTTCTTATTTACTACGGCTTTATAGACAGATTAGGCCTATGTTATTTTATTAGTAAGGAACTCTTATAGTTCTTTTATCTTCTTTATAAATTTATTTACCTCTGTAACTTATAAGGCTTAATAAGCTAGGTAAGGAATATTACTAAAGGGTTTAAAACCTATTTACAAATGCTAGCTATAGTTGGCTAGGAACTGGGAGACCTTTATAGTTTCCAAGATAGAGTTATTTATAGTAAACTTAGTAAATATAAGCCAGTCTATCCAGTCATCCTGTAAATATGACGTGTATATCCAAATATAATGTTCTATTATAGTATTTACATATTCTATTTAACCGTCCGTTTCTAGGTGGTATGTTATAGACAATAGTGCTTTAATGCGGAGTTAAGTAGTTAGTTCTTTTTAGAATGCAGAGACAAACTATCTGCCTTTATTAGAGATAATCATTTTAGGAAGTCTATGGAGTTTCTATATATAATCTAGGAATAGTTAGGCAATAGCAGGCGCTAATATATTAGGGCAGGCGATTAAGTGTTTTATCTTGGATAGTTAGTCTATAACTTCCTAAAGACCTGTGGACCACTTATAGCACCTTGGCTTGCAGACGTAGCCAGAGCATGCTTTGCAATAGGCTACTACCCGCGACTCGGAAGATCCATGACAACAGTCGTCTTACGAAAAGAAGGCAAAGCAGACTACTCAATCCTAGGAAGCTACCGCCCTATTGCCTTAGAAAATACCCTAAGCAAGATCTTAGAAAAGGTTATAGCGGACCGCATAGCAGACATGGTAGAGGAACACGCCCTACTACCACAAAGCCAAATGGGGGCAAGAAAGAATCGCTTAACGCTATCAGCACTTATACTACTCGCTGCTACCATTAAAACTGCATGGGCTATGTGAAAGGACTTTGTAGTATTAATGCTTAGCCTAGATATTAGCGGCGCCTACAACAATGTACCCTATGAGCGTCTCCTATATATCCTTAGGGCAAAGGGCTTCCCAGAATGGATCATTTAATTTGTTTAAGGATTTACAGGCCAGAAAGAAATATTACTGGTCTTTAGCGGATACTAGAGCCCCCCTATCGCAGTCGTAATAGGAATACCACAAGGATTACCTCTGTCGCCTATACTCTTCCTCTTCTTTGTAAGCAACCTACTTAACACCTTTAAGGAAGGGGCGACCTAGGGGATAGGCTTTGTTGATGACATAAACCTAATTATATATGGGCCAACAGCCGCAGAGAACTGCAGGACACTAGAGAAAGCCTATAACACCTATATAGAATGGGCAAGACGACATAGAGTCCAATTCTTACTAGAGAAATACCAGCTAATCTATTTCATAAGAAAACGTAACTAATCTGCAGATCTTTAGCATATAATCCATATCTAAGGCTTTAGGGGTTAACCGGTTTAAGGCCTAAGGGTATTGGGAGTGTGGGTAGACAGTAAGCTCTAGTAGAGCGCACATGCAGTGTAAGCGGCCTGTAAGGGCTAAGTATAGTATATCGCCATGTCTAGGATTGTTAATTCTATATGGGGTTTATACTTCTAGAGGTCACGCCTACTATATATAGCAGTTGTCCGGCTAACCATAATGTATAGATCTAGCATTTGGGCCACTAGAGAAACTAAGAAAGGCCCCCCTAAATCACTCCTTAAACTACTCCAAAAGGTCTAAATAGCCTGCCTTAGGAGTATAACAGGCGGGTATAAGTAAACGGCCACAGCACTGCTTGAGAAGGAAGCCAATATTCCCCCCCTATAACTATATATTGAAGCCGATGTAATGTAAAGGGTATAAAAGGAACGCAACTCTAATGTTATAAAGTATATTAAGACACGCCTAAACAAACTATAGAGGGACCCTAGGGTGCCCTATAGGAGAAGGAACCAACAACCTTAAAGTAGGGAAGATATATTAGGAAAACAGGTGGAGAAAGCAGAAGAAGAATGGTGCGGCGCTAGGGCCTAGGCCTATATAAAGGAGGAAGGGAGATGCATAAGAGGCCAGTAAAGATAACAGTAAGGGAGAGAAAGGAGCCAAAGTAGAGCATAAAAGAGTACTAGAAAACTATCTACTGTAACATAATACTGGTTGGACCAACGCTAGAGAGATAAATAGGAGTTAAAGGTACAGAGGCAGGCTTAGGTAAGGGGAACCCAAGCCATAGCATAGGCAATGCCATGGGAGGTAAATACCTAAGGGCTCTAAGAGGGCCTAATAAAGGCAGAAAATATAATAGCAACACTCTTAAGGACAGGAATAATAGGACTAAAAGATTAGCTTTACTGGGTGGGTGTCCCAGTGGGTAGCCTAAGGTGCAAATATGGCTAGCCAAGACAGACACCAAAACACGTAATACTGTTATGCCCCTTACGCACCGGCTAAGAAGCAATACTCTTAGCAGCTGGTACAGAAAACTATAATACACTGCTCTTAATATAGAAAGGCCTCAAGGCGGCTACCCGGTAGCTTATTGGCTAAAATATGCTAGACCAGTTCTAGGTTACAAAGGAAATAGCAATAAAAGGCAAAGGGGTGAGTAACAGGCGCCCCCTAATAACTCTATAGGAGTAGAGTACAGTATGTAATACTAGCGCGTCTGTAGGTTTGTTACGGCAGTAGTGGTTCCCAAGGAGGTCAAAAAGTAAGGTAGTAGAGCACCACTGGTAACTCGCAGGCAACTTGCAAGCGAGCCCCAAAAGGCGGGGAGACGGATCACAGGGTTTTCTCAAATAGAGTTTTCTCCCTATATGTATATAAGGAGTAGTCCGCGTGGGCCCAACAGGGATCCAAATCGGACGTTAAGCAATGAATAATAATAATAGTTAGTCTATAACTACTATAATGTTTATACAGTCTTTACTTATAGGGAGATTAATAATAAAGTTAATTAAGATATCCTTCTATCTTCAGTTTAGAACAGGTAGTAGCTTTAAAAAGCTGTTATACGTCTTATATAAAGCTTTAGCTCTTTAGCAGGTATAGCAGCTAGAGATATATCTTTATATTATATTATATATATTCGGCCAGTAATATTCTTATTAAAGCAGTTTTAGGGTTTTTCCTTGGCCTAGGTGACCGGCTACTAGTAGGTTATATATGTGTTTAAGGAGCTTAAGCTTAAGCTTATTATAGTTAGGTATAACTAGGCGGTTTCTATAGTACAAGCAGTCTCTATAAGCTTTGCATTTACTTAGAGAAATCCTTTTAGAGTGTCTGATGCTATCTTAGATTAGCTTAAGCGTCTCTTAGATAAACTCGTCATTTAGGTATTTATTAACTATTATCTATTTAATTAATCGGTTAGTTATTTAAAGGACGTATATTATAACATCTTTAATAAAAGGGTTAAATAGCTTAGGGCGAAGCAGAGTTTGATTATAGTAGGTATACACTTCTTCCTATACTGGTATGTCTTATAAATATTGGGTTAGGGCGTTAGGTTTTTAACCTTAAACGCCTAAACAGTATATAATTAAGAATTAGATATAGGATAGATATTCTGACCAATAGGCTTAATAATAACTTAGCTGTTTTATAGTTGTGAAATACTATAAATTATTATAGTTGCTAAGGACCTTAATTAGAAATCTGGCGCCTTCTAGTTTAGGTCACCATTATTTAAAACATCTAATAATAGCTAATAATTTCTTATTGTAGATCTTGTAGTTACATTTAGCTAGACTTAGTCGTTTTAAGAAGTATGCTATAGGGTACAGTACTTCTTCCTTGTTATACTAAGACAGAATGCCTTTAGTAACATAGTTAGATAAATCATCTTCTATAACACTCTTTTAGTTTAGGTTAAAGTGTTAGAGTATAGGTACAGTAGTAAATATAACTTTTAGATAGGTAAAGGCCTTCTTACATTTCTTGTTAAAGATAAAGACTTTATCCTTTTAGGTTAGAGCTATAAGGGGTAAAACTAGGGTGGAGAAGTTATTAATAAACTGTTAGTAGAAGTTAGCAAATCTTATAAAGGCTCTTACGTTCTTAATATTCTTAGGTTCTTACTAGTTTACAATTACTTTAATCTTCTTTAGGTTAAACCATTAGTCTATAAAGCAGATACATATAGAGGGCAAGAAGAAAACAAATAGCAAGTTTTGAAGATTATCAGTTATAAGGACGTAGATAATAAAATATAATATAAAGTAAAGTAGATAGGCTATAGTAAGACTACCTAGAAACCACTAAGCAATCTAAAAAACGCTATAGAAAAGGTATAGAAGTATTAAAAGAAAGTAGGTTAGGCAGTATTAATAAAAAAGGATCGCTAAAAAATGAGTTACCTAAGGGGGACCTAAGAGGAGCAATTGCTAAGCTACTTAGAGTTGTTTCCCTCGCAGGAGGAAAGTCCGTTTTTTTATTACCTAGCTTAGACAGACCCTATTAAACAAGTTTCCACTCCTTAGAATAAACCTTCTTATAAACACATTTAAGGCGTTAAAGACAAGCATAAGCTAGACGCTAAGCTTTAAGGACATATATGGGCTCTTCTAAGACACGTTAAACCTTAAGCAGTGCGGAGGCTAGCTTACTATTAAGTTTCTTAGTAGCAGATTAAATATAAAACCCTATAATAAGTTACTTAGGGAACCCAAAGACTATTAAGAGTTATAAGACGCGTATACTTAGCGTTAAAAACAGAGCAAACGTTATAGGATAATTAAATGTTTGCTTTAGTGCACTCTAAGTAAAAGAAAAGTTATTAAAATAAAGAACTTACTAGCGTAACATAGACCAACCCCTCTTTCGCATAATAAGAATATAGAGACGGCATTATCTTACCCAGAGACAGTATTGTAGTAATAGTGCGAGACTAACAAGCTGTAGAAGAAGAAGAAGAAGCTTTAGGTATAATAAGTAAAGATATTAACTAGATTAATTAAACGGACATTATACCTCTAGTGGACAACTTAGAGATATTAGGAATCTTTAATATCACAGAGTGAGTACAAGTGGTGATAATATATAGCGAAGTAGATATTATTAAGCTATGTACATAAACTATATAATGAAGTCAAGACGTTGCGTAAGGAGAGAAGGTAAGGAAACGGGAAGAAAGGGTATATATCGCTAGTTTGGTTGCTTGGTCGACACATACACGGAGCAGAATAGGATTTGAGTAGCGGTCCTGGCAGAACTTAGCAGGATTTGGTGGACTTGGCAGAATATAGCAGAATACGGCAGATTGCCGTCAGATTGCCGTAGATTACCGTCAGATTGCCATCTCATGGTTAGTCTCTTCTTGCTACGTAGGTGGAAACAGGTGGACGTGTGTAAGGTGTTATAGAGGAGTCCTATAACAGTACCCCCCCTTTAAACTCGAGCTTCTGCGAGATGGGGCTGAGGTAGTTCTAGGTGGAGTTTGTAAAAGTCTTCTGCGGCTTATATAAGTCCTACAGAGTTAACGGGTTCCTATAAGGGCTTAGTAAAGCCTCTCTATTTTGTAAGATACATATATTTGCGTTTCTATTTGTTATACTTAATATCATTAACTCTTTTAATGAGGTATTTATCCTCACTATCCACTTTAACTAGTGGGGGAGGGTCTTGGATCTATCCAGGTAGGGCGTCTGATATAGGGGCGGTAGGGCGGAGGACTAACGTATGGAATATAGGGTGGATTTTAACCGTATTAGGGAGCTTTAGTTGGTAGGTATAAGGAGAGATAACTTTTTTGACCTTATAAGGGCTGGCGTTCTTCTAGTTAAGTTTCTTAGTAGGTCGTTTTATGTTTAGATTTCTTGTGTTTAGCCAAATAAAGTTACTAATTTGGTAAGCTAGTGCTAGGGTTCGGTTCTTATTTGCTACAGCTTTATAGATAGACTAGGCCCATATTATTTTATTAGTAAGAAACTCTTATAGTTCTTCCATCTTCTTTATAAATTCGTTTGCTTCTGCAACTTATAAGGCCTAATAAGCTAGGTAAGGAATATTACTAAAGGGTTTAAAACCCATTTGCGGGTACTGGCCGTAATTAACCAGGAATGGGGAGACCTTTGTGGTTTTTAAGACGGAGTTATTTGCAGTAAACTTAGTAAATGCAAGCTAGTCTATCTAGTTGTCCTATAAATATAACGTGTATATCCAAATATACTGTTCTATTATAGCATTTGCATGTTCTGTTTGACCGTCCGTTTCTGGGTAATATGCCATAGATAACAGCGCTTTAATGCGGAGTTGGGTAGTTAGTTCTTCCTAAAATACTAAGATAAACTAGCGGCCTCTATTAGAGATAATTGTTTTGGGAAGTCTATAGAGTTTCTATACATAATCCAGGAATAGTTGGGTAACAGCAGGTATTAATATGTTAGGGTAGGCAATTAAGTATCTTATTTTAGATAGTTGGTCTATAACTACTATAATATTCGCACAGCCTTTACTTACGGGGAGATTAATAACAAAGTTAATTAAGATGTCCTTCCATCTTTAGTCCGGAACAGGCAGTGGCTTTAGAAAGCCGTTGTACTTCTTATGTAAGGCTTTAGCTCGTCGGCAGGTATAACAGCTAGAGACGTACCTTTGTGTTATATTGTGTATGTTTGGCCAGTAGTACTCCCATTAGAGTAGCTCTAGGGTTTTTCCTTGGCCTGGGTGGCCAGCTACTGGTAGATTATATACGTGTTTGAGGAGCTTAAGCTTAAGTTCGTTATGGTTAGGTACAACTAGGTGGTTCTAGTAGTATAAGCGGTCTCCGCGAGCTTTATATTCACTTAGAGAGATCTTTTTGGAGCGTCTAACGCCATTTTAAATTAACTTGAGTGTCTCTTAGATAAACTCGTCATTTGGGTATTTATTGACTATAATCTGCTTAATCAATCAATTAGTTATTTTAAGGACGTATACCATAAGGTCTTTAGCTGGGGGATTAAATAATTTGGGGCGAAGTAGCGTTTAATTATAGTAGGCGCGCGCTTTTTCCTGTACTGTTATGTCTTATGAACGTTGAGTTAGGGCATTAGGTTTTTAACCTTAAACGCCTAGGTGGTACGTGATTAAGAATTGGAAATAAGACAGATATTCTAACTAGCGGGCTTAATAATAACTTAGCTGTTTTGTAGTTGTGAAGTACTATAGATTTTTATAGTTACTAAAAACCTTAATTGGAAATCTAGCACCTTCCAGTTTAGGTCGCCATTATTTAAAATATCTAATAATGGCTAATAATTCCTTATCGTAGATCTCGTAGTTATATTCGGCTGAACTTAATCGTTTTAAGAAGTATGCTACTAGATACAGTACTCCTTCCTTATTATACTAAGACAGAATGCCTCTAGTGATATAGTCAGATGAATTAGCTTCTATAATATTCTTTTAGTTTGGGTTAAAGTGTTGGAGTACAGGTGCGGTGGTAAATATAATTTTTAGATAGGTAAAGGCCTTCTTACATTCCTTATTAAAGATAAAGGCTTTGTCCTTTTATATTAGAGCCACAAGAGGTAAAACTAGGGCAGAGAAGTTATTAATAAACTATTAGTAGAAATTAGCAAATCCTATAAAGGCTCTTATATTCTTAATATTCTTGGGTTTTTGCTAGTTTACAATTACTTTAATCTTCTTTAGGTCCATTTATATACCGTTTATAGAGATAATAAGTCCAAGGTATAGAACTTCTGTTTTATAGAACTCGCATTTATCTATATCTAATTATAGTTTAGCTCCACGTAGGGCTTCTAGAATAAGGTTAACGTGTTTCTTATATTTAGCTAGGTTATTGCTATATACTAGGATATCATCGATATAAGCAGTACAGAAAACGTCTAGGTAAGGTTATAAGGTATTATTTACAAAGTGTTAGAATAAACTTAAGGCATTTGCAAGGCCAAACGGCGTTACTAAGTATTTAAACAGTCTATATCTAGTATAGAATGCGGTAAGCTATTTATCTTCTTTTGCAATACAGAGGCGGTTAAATGCGTGGATAAGGTTGAGTTTCGTATAGTAGTAAGCCTTACTTAATCGGTTTAGTGTCTCTTAAATTAACAGGAGCGGGTACCGATTCTTAATGGTAATAGCGTTAAGAGCTCAGTAGTCCATATAGAAGCGTAGACCGCCGCCAGGTTTCTTGACGAAGATTATAAGTATAGCTATAGGTGAAGAGCTTGCTCTGATGAATCCTTTACTTAGGTGTTCGTCTAAGTACTTCCACAGTACTTGGAGTTTGTTTTGGGACATTCTGTATAAGGGTCCAAATTCTGGCTGTTTTCCTTCTTTAAGTACAATCTTATGGTTGTATAGTTGGTGTTCTGCTAGTTTATCGGCTTCCTTTTATAAAAATACTTCTAGGTTATTATAGTGGCATACTAGTACTTTTGTGGCAGGGTTGGTGTGTTTCTTTAGTGCTAAGGCCTTTTTAATATCGGCTATTGTAACAGCAAAGATTGTATGTTTAGGTTTCTTGGCGAGTTATGCTAACGGGGTAGCTCTAATTATATAGATATCTAAGGTATTAAGCAAATTTAGATTGTCCTTAGTTTCTTATATAGTTTCTTATTTAGGTTCAAGTTTAGTGTTAGGTACGGAGTTGGTATTAGATTTAGGTTTGGGTTCTTTAAGTATCCTTTTTATAGTAGAGTACCAGTTCTTTTGGTACTTTTATATGTTAAGCTTAAGCTTCTGCTTAGTTCGGGGTATAGCAGTTAAAGTCGGTTTATATAGTTGTGTGTTATTTCCAGGTTCTTAGTGGACGTTGGTAGAAATCTTAGACTAGTAGATCTTGGTGAATTTTCTAGATTTTAGTTTAGGGTCTAAGCAGCAGGTTATAAGACACTTCTGCTTATAACAAGAGGCGGTAAATAGAAGCTTAAGGTTGTCCTAATTAATGGTTACCTTATATAGCTTTATCTAGGGTTATTTAAGAATTACTAAGTAACCTAGGGTAGTAACAAAAAGCCTAATCAGTTCTTTGTGGTTTAGGTATTAGAGTCTTAGGAATACTACATAGGTAATACAGCCTAAGACAGTGCGTTTACCATTAAATCCAAATACGTTAATATGCTGGTTAAGGGGGGTTAGAGTAAAACTATTATTTTACGTAAAGATCTTATTAATAAATCCTGTGTTACTAGCTCCTGTATTAATTAGGACTTAAGCATTAACCTATTAATTATTCTACCGGAGACGATAGTTAACGGTTATGCTATAATCCTAAAAGTTAGAGTTCATAATATCTAAATCATTTAATAAGATCCTAAGGCAGCACCGTCCTGGAGAGCGACTTAGCTCCAGGACCTTTCTTTTAGAGGCGATTAGGGTAGAGTTCTTATAGTATGTCGGTTGTAGCTTTGTCCTCGTGAGTGGTGCTTACTGGATACGGGGCTGGAACCAGGTGGAGATTGGGGACGGTAACTAGAGGATTAATGCGGTAAACGGCTGCTAGTGTTGGCCGTTTATAATTCGCGTTGGGGTAGGGGGACGGAGCAGTAGTTAAAGAGGTGGGAGCTACTTCCACACTTAAAATAGAGGCCTAGCTTAGTGCGTCGTTCTTATTTAGAGGACCCTAGTGGGGCGTATCCTAGGGTTCCAGTGTCAATATCCATGGCGTTAGGGTGCTTAGGCTAAGACAATAGCTTAGTAGACGTTCATAAGGTTGTCGTATTATATTAAGAAGCGGACTTTGGTGTTAGACATAGTATATCATTGTACCGTTTATTGATAACGTTTATGTAGGCGTTAAGGGCTCCCGGTAGGTCTATACCTATTAGGGAGGTTTTTAGTTCAGGACTTAGGGATTTAATAAGGCTGTTAATTAGTATAGAGTCGTTCTAGCCTATTTCTTTTGCGTAATGGTTAAATTTGGAGAAGTATATTAGAAAGCTTTTTATTCCTTAAGTTATATAGTTTATCTTTCTCTAAGCAGTAGCTTGGCAGTTTAGGTCACTATATATAGCTTTAAGAAGTACAATTAGGCTTGGTACTGAGTTTGGTTAAAGAGGTTTAATAAGGTTAGCTATATCTCCTCCTAGTCAACTTAGGGCATAATAGAGTCAGTTGGCTTTAGTTAGGTAGCAGTCGGCATTACTAGTTAGCTTATTTTTAAGCCGGCTTAGAAATAATTAGAGTTCTTATTATTTACTAGTAAATATTAGAGGGTCTGGTAATCGTTCAGATTATTATAGTGCAGTAGTCAGTTCTACTAGTGGGATAACTATTACTGGTTTAGGGCTTGCGTTCCGCGTATTAGCTTCTAGTAATAGCAACCAGTTTTAAGGGCTTAGTGTGGATATCTTAAGGGTGCGGATTTCTTTTTAGAGGGCCTTAATTATTTTCTGGTGCCGTGCTTCTTATTCGGCTTGCTATTAAGCTATAGCAGCTTGGTTTTGTGCGAGGGCGTCTATAAAGGACTTTTATATATCTGCCAATTATTCCCAGAGTGCGGATATAATGTTGGCGGCCGTTATAGGGGCTTTAAGGTCGTTCTGCATTTTAAATAGGGCGGGGCGGAGTGTAGGTTTTAACGCAATATAGTGTTACGGAGTGAGTATAAGTGGTAATAATATATAGCGAAGTAGATATTATTAAGCTATGTATATAAACTGTGTGATAAAGTCAAGACGTTGCGTAAGGAGAGAAGGTAAGGAAACGGGAAGAAAGGGTATATATCGCTAGTTTGGTTGCTTGGTCGACACGTATACGGAGTAGAATAGGATTTGAGTAGTGGTCCTGGCAGAACTTGGCAGGATTTGGTGGACTTGGCAGAATATAGCAGAATGCGGCAGATTGCTGTTAGATTGCCGTAGATTACCGTTAGATTGCCATCTCGTGGTCGGTCTCTTCTTGCTGCGTAGGTGGAAACAGGTGGACGTATATAAGGTGTTACGGAGGAGTCCCGTGACATTTAAGGACAAAGATAAAAAGGAGGGAGATAGTGTTACGGACAGCTTAAATACAATGTTATAACTACTTAGAGAGGAGTCAGCGGAAGCTAGTTAGTTAATATAGGCACAGTCTAGGATAGATCCGGTAGAACTATGTAACAAGAAATGGTAGCTAAGGTTATATAATGTAATCTGTGTAATCTGTGTAATCTGTGTAATCTGTAACGGAGTAGATAGAGTATATATACCTTACGGAGCGAAGGGATTTTTTAGGCGTATAGTTGTGTATTTAAAGGACCATAGTCCCTACCTAGATAGTTCTCTCTTTATAGTAAATCTCAGAATATAATTAAAGTTAATCTGTTAGGCAACTACTCTACTAGTTATTATTACGTTGTTGACCTATTTATATCTATATACCCGGCCTAATAATAGGACCCACCGTAGTTCTTGCTATAAGGTTCTGTTATATTAAGTTATCTAGCCTATAACCCTACTAACTCTTGTTTCTAGATATACATTAATAATTCCTATTAAGGTATATTCTCTCTACTAACAAACTATATATATATGCCATCTTTATTATTTTAAAAGCCTAATTAGTATATAAGAGGATCCTCCTGTAACTAAAAGCTCCCTTTATATCTTAAATTATTATAAGAAGCAAGACGGTATTAGAATAGACAAACTGACGTTTATAACTACCGCTTTTGTCTATTAATTACACAGTTGTAGTGTATATACGTAGTTGTCTACTATAAGGGGGAACCGTTAGTGGTGGTTTTTAAGATCTTACTATCCCATATAAAAACTTTTCACTACTGCCTATAATGTCTTAACGACTACCAACTCCTACCTATATGCTATATAACGTCTATATAAAATCCCTAATAGCGAAGAAAAGCGTACCCTAATTATTTTATTTTATTTACCTTCTACCTTTTTATATAGGTGTAAGATATTGAATTAACCTATAATATAATGCTAACTGGAATAATTAGCAAACCTGGCTCTGTTAGATAAATGTGCTTAATTATAAGAACTAAAACCCTATTGCTATTAAGCCTGTTATACTGTAAATAAAAGGGCTATTATTAATATTGGTACGTTTTAAAGGCACTTTATTACCCGGCACTAATAGATATAAGTTAATAGACTACCTACTACTTTGTATTTAACGGTTTTAAAAACAACAGGGCAAAATATACTGTTATTTGTCGTGCTTTTACTGACTATAATATTTAATTTATTATAGGCCAGAAATTTGACCTTAAAGACAAGTAAAAGGCAGACTTTTAAAATATGTTAAATATGTTACGGACAAAACCTTTATATAGCCTATCCGCATTAGAACACCTTAATAGTAGTACTATACTATTAGATTTTGCTATTAGGCATTAAAGTAACCGAGTAACCTTAAATCTTTCCCTTATTGCCCGGCCCTAAGCCTTATTATATTGCTAAGACTTATTGCATTATTAAGCCTTATTACATTGTCGAGCCTTATTGCATTGTTGAGCCTTATTGTATCGTCGAGTCTCATTACGTCATCAAGCCCTATTATATCGCCGCCGAGCCTCCTAGCTAGATTGGGTAATTAGACGTCGCGAGTTTAACTCCCAGGCGTCGCGGGTTTAATTCCCACTTGTTATATATTAAAAATATAAAAAAAAAAGGTCGTTTCCTATTAAATTAGGCGTTAGTAAGGCTCTAAATTAAGCTTATATTTTCGTACGTGTCTTGTAACGCCTAAAGTTATACATTTAACGAAATCTTAGTATTATATACTAAGTAGGTCGGCTCTTCTATATCAAGTTTTAATTACGTTGGGCTAGCTCTAAATTATAGCAAGAGGCAGAATATATTATACTACTACGCTATAAGGACTTTGGAATGTAATCTTATAAATTTAACTAAATTATAACCCCTTTTTAAACCTTATAATTAAACTAAATCCTTAGGGAGAGATCCCTGCATTAAATCTTAGGGAACGTTCGGTTGCGACTTTAGATTAAATCTAAAGGCCCTAGAATATATCCGATCTAAAGCTTAAATCTGATTCTAACGCGATTGTTTGGGCAGCTAACGAAGAGCTAATAATTATTCTAACCTAAAAGCTAGCGGCTGGCAAGAATAACACCCTAAATATATACGTTAATAATCTAAGCTTTAATACATTTGTAGATATGCTAGGCTAGGATATTAACTTTAACCCTAAAAGCGAAATGCTTTGCTACTATATTAGCGATAAGATAGCTAGAGGACAAATTTAGCTTATAAACAAAGAGAAATAGCGCAGTGCGGTTAAGGATATGTTTCTATAAGAAATGGATAGGTTTTTATTTATAATAGAACAAAGAAGAATAAGTAGGTTACTGCTTAAAGTTAAGCCAGCGTCACTAACTTGTATTTACAGTCTATACTGCCAGCTAAGAACGATATAATTACTTACCCTCTATTTCCGTACCCTTGCCTTCACTAGACAACGCGCACTCTATATATATAAGAATAGGTAGAACTGGTAAACGGGTCAATACTAAGGCGATATTTGACCTATAGCTGTCCTAAAAAACATCTCCTAATTAAAAAAGAGCCCTTACTTTACGCCTTAACCCATAATAGAAAAGGCAAAGGCAGCTATAACTATAGTATAGATTATGCGCCTTAAAGCCACTGCTTTATTTAGAATACTTACTAGTTTAATAGATTACTATATATTAAAGTAGACGGCTTAATAGAGCCCCTCAGTGTGCTATTAGGCGAGGGAGTCTTAGAATAATATAACCTAAGATGTTCTTATAACTTATCTAGCATTCTTAAAACGCCTAAGGGGATTGGATAATAAAGCCTAAGGTTTATACCTGTTCTTTCTAGTGAACTTATTAGGGTAATATATATTAACACCGTTCCTGGCTCGCTCTTAGTATCTAATACCCAATTCTTATATCTATGCTTGCGCTTTCCTTGCCACTTTACTAAATTTAATTGCTGTTATAATACATGTATAGGGAATAGGTTAGGCTTACTATAGGCTGGTGGGGTTAACAACGCGGAAGAATAACGTTGGATATTTATGGTAGAAATACTAGGTGTTGTATAAAGGTGTGGAATATAGCAATATAATTATGTAGAAGTGTTATTGCTGTCCTAAATGCTGTCTGTGCCTACCCTAGCATTATCTACACTAACGAGCTGTATGGATAAGGTGGATAAGCTTCGCTTTAAGCGCGAGACAGCTATTAAACCTAGTATAGGTAGACTGGAATAAGGTATAGGATCTAAAAGCCAGCGCCCTAGGTGGGTAAAGTGGTTTAATAAGGTACCTCCCTATTGAATTTGGATACGAGTCTTACTAGCCTACTACTTTTGTTACTGGGATTAACATTTGACCTTTTGTATATCTATACCGTATCTACTAAGGGATATGCTAATAGAATAAAACAGTTTTGTGTATAATAGTAAATAGTATTTAACAATCTTGGAATGTCTAATAATGTTTTCTTAACTACTAACTTAACGCGAGTTAATAGGCTGCGGTTACGGCTTAACCGCAACTGGTTAGAACTAGCAGCTAATTACAACAAATACACCCCTATTTGAATTATTTATAAGCACTACAGTAGTAACACTCCTATTAACACTGCCATTAGTCCAATATATACCGTCCTAGTATACGTTTTTTTAAGTTGTTAATCTATATACGCCCTAGACATTATAGAAATACCATAAGGTAACCTATTCTGGCTATAAGCTATACCTTTTACTAACTAGGCAAATATAGGAGCGTTACTATAGCGGGTAAACGTAAAAACGCGTTATTAAACACTTAAACTAGTAGCAAGAACCCTACTTTGAGTTAACGTAAGACAAGGAAACGAGGATAACTTATATAATTAACCTTACGTCTCTACCTAGCCTACCGCTAGGAGTTTCCTATATCCTAGCTAATAGAAGGGAAAACGCGCTAGCGAAGAATAAGCATGTAGAACCTAGCTAGAATAAGTAATATTGTAACTCTGGTCTGGTTATATCTGGGCGCGGAGAGGAGCAGGTATATAATAAACCCTATTAACGTTATATATAATAGATTAAGCTAGCTAATAATATATAGAATGTATATAGCCGCCTCCGGCCAAAAAGGGTAATATCTAATAATGAGGATAGTAACTATAAGTCTATACCTGCTTCTTTTACGAAACGACAGCAACTAAATATTAATAAATCTACTAAATCTATTAATAATCTGGCAGTAGAACCAGCTTAGTTAATGACGCGAAGTCCTAATCTTTTCGTTAAGGTAGGTTATACCTTTATATATAACTGGAGTCTAACTATAATACTTAATAGTCTTATCTACTATTTGGTACTCGGCGGGCCCTAGTAAATAGAACACTCTTATTGCTATTTAACCGCCTACTACTATAAAAAGCAATATCTTCGCAATATACCTCTGGCTCTTAACAATTGCGTACTAGTTTAAAATACTCTCCTATACGCCCAATCTGTACCTTACTGCGTAAATAATTATATATTAGTTTGAAATACTTTTCCACGCGCCTAATCCATACCTTACCGCGTAAATAATTACGTACTAGTTTAAAATACTCTCCTACGCGCCTAATCCGTACTTTATCGCGTAAATAACTAATATTCTCCCTAGTAAGCCGTATCCGCCTAAACTCTAACACACCTCTATCCACAAAATAAGTAACCTCTCTCTAACACAGAGTATACCAACCTAGTATTTAACCTAAAGGGGACTTAAATAGCACTGGGGAAAGTAAAAACGAGTTAGACTATAGAGACAATTTTAACCTAACTGCCGCGCTACGGGCAAGAGAAGAGTCCCTCTAAATATTATAACGGCGATGTATAAAAGAAAACCCACCTAAGAGACATAAGCCCATATTTGCGCTTTATAGGTCTATTTTAATGGCAAGGCTAGTAACCGACTCTGGGACTTATAAAGGGCATCTTATTAACCTGTGGTTCGACCGCTTTCTAGGCCTAGTTAAGGGTATAATAAAAAAGGCATGGCTAGAAGCTATTACAAAGCTGCCGAAAGTAGTATAAAAAAAAGCTAATCGTATTCCTAACCTAGTATCCGCTCGTAAGGTATTTATATACTAGAAATATTGTATTAAATTGTCTACTAACAATTATATATAGCTATTCGACGTAATAGAGAACTTTAGAAACTACGCAATTATAAAGGCTCGTGCACTTGTAAGGGAGGTATATAGGTTAGGGTTTAACAACGCGCTTGAACTAATTGTGGAACTACTAGCTAATTATAATTTTATTACGCTGGATTATACAAAGGTATTTTACCCGTGCTATTTAGTAAAATACTAATAAGAGCTAATAGCTAAGTGATAACCGCTTCCGTTCCAACGTAATAGTTGCTAGTATAGCTAATATATTTTACGGTAGAGAAAAGAACGGCCTTACCCAATTACCCTATTCTTATAATATATTTAAAAGGCTTACCGGCAATACTATTACTTTTATTTTAATAGCGATATATTATACAATTAGGGAGTATAGAACTGGCTCTAGGAAAACGGATACCTTTTATGGCTCTGCTGTTAGCGGTTAGTGTATATCCGGTATTTTACTACCTATTATTATTCTCTAACCTATTATAGAAGCCTATACTAACCTCTTAAGCAGCTAGAACCAGATATTTAGAAAATGGTAATCTGGAATCTAGCTACGGCTTTAGCCTGTAGTTATTAAACATGCTATAAACCTAACGCCGATTTAATCGGATACTATAGAAATTATTAAGGACCTATATAAAGATGACCTTAATAACCTTATAGCGGATCTAAGCGATAATGTAAGAGAGGGGTTCCTTATAAGCCTTAGCGACGACAAAACGGACGCGATTATTAACTTAGGCTATTTATTAGTAAGCCGGACTATACTATTTAGTCTACTAAGTCTGTCTTAAAGGGAGAGCTCTAAAGTAGGCTAGACTAGTTTACCAAGTTTGTCCCAAATGGAGAGCTCTAGAGTAGGCCAGACTAGTTCGCTAAATCTATCTTAAAGGGAGAGCTCTAGAGTAAGTTAGAATATCTAGGGCCCTACTACTACTACGATATTTGCTAATTCAACTTTTAGAACTAGCTAAGTTCGTTAAATTTAGCGGAATATACGTCCTCCGCCCTAATATACTACTTTATCCTAAATACGGGAACTAGCAAGCCTAGGCCGGAAAGGTTTAAATTTAACAAGTTATTTGCATAATTTAAGCAGTACTACGATCTCGCAGAGGATAGCTATAGCTGGTATAATAATGGGAAAGTGTTATTAAATTTAATTAAGAATGAGGAGCAGTATATAAGGTTTATAATGTATACTCTAGACTCTAGTATAGAGGAGCCGGTGGAATTTTTAGTAGGAGATTAGGCGTGGGACTTTCCATACTCTCCTATAGGATAACTGCGGCTTTTTTATTGTGTATACTAGCTCTTAATCTACCTTTCTTTTGGCCTATATTTACTACTCTTAGTAGCTACTTTTTGGTTATATGTATGTGCTATGCTAGTAGTATATTATTGCCGCAGGGAGAGCAGGAAAGGTCTTATGCTTTTAGAATATATTATAAGACAATTGGGATATTGTATTGAATTGTTTAAAATAATATAATGGATTATATAAGAAGTGTATACAATTTGTCTTGCTAGCCTTATAAACAGCTTTAAAGTAGCCTTTGTTTATTATTTAAACTATACTGTTAGTATAAAAGAGGTAGATAGCTCTAAATATAATTGTGGTTGCCAAATGCGCAGGTTGCGCGTAGGCTGCGCGCAGTTTATATATCAAATGAACTCGATATAGGCTGGTTTGTTGAGTTGGTTAATGCCCTTAATGGCCCGCCAACGACGCCAACTTTTAGCAGCTGAGGTCATTTACAAGGGACAATATTTCCCTGATGTTCTGGTCCTAGAGATATGGGTAAGGATGCTTCTAGCTATATAGATCTTAATCGTTCTATAAGGGTTTGTCTAGATTGTTCTGCTCTACTATTCTGTTCTTTGGTATATAGTGCTTGGCATTTAAAGGTAATGCCCTTGTCTGCACACTATAACTCTAGTATATCTTCCATTTGTCTAAATATTTGTTTATTATTACTCTAAAAGAAGGTAATGTCTTAGTAAAATTATATTTTAATTAAACGGTAAGTCTTATAAATGGTAGATAGGATAGTAGCTTTGTCTCTATTCTTGGCGGTATATATAAAGTTAAATTTGGAATACGTGTAATAGAAATGCATAATATATTTATCGCTATTGTACCCTAGTACTCTGAGGTAGATAATATTAAATGCTAGCCGTTTAAATGGTTAAGTAGCTGGAAATTTATGTTCTTGTCTTTAAGAGATCTATTATGTGTACTTTGCTAGTAAGCAAACTTTATATTTGATTTTAAGCGGTGCTCGTTTGTTGGTTTTAAATTTGGTTAGCTCTGCGCCAATAACGTGCTTTAGAAGCTGCGTAATAGCATTAGGTCCTATATGGCTAAGAATTTTATGCTATCTTATAGCTATGGCTCCAATTGGTTTATAGGCCATTTAACTTGGCTAAAATCTTCCTGTTGAGAAAGTTGATTAAGTTGTTAAGTTTAGGGTATTTTTAGGCTCTCTGTGCATTAGTGCCTAGTAGCCTCCTAGTTGTTTTATATAGCATACTGTTTCGCCAATTGCTAAATAGTATAGCAAGTTTTATCCTGAGTTAAAATATATGTTATTATTAGTAGCTTTTAAGAGTGCTACAATATTTATAAATATGGTGGGTACTAGTGCTATATAGGATAGCTTTATTTTTAACTTCCCAGTAGGTGTATTAATAGTAATGGTTACTGTTCTAAAGGCTTAAATTTTCTTAAATTTTCTGCCAGTAATTAGGTAGTCGTCTTCTGCTACTAGGTAGGAGAAGGTGAAGTCTTCTTTATTATTATAGACGTGGGTATCTGCGTTAGGGTTGAGTATTTAGGTGTTCTAGAGTTTAAAAGGAGTTTAACTAGTACTAAATATGGCAGTATGGCTAGTTAGTTTGGTAAAAGGTAGGGTTTTAGAATTAAAATCAATTGTAGATTCTATATTTTAATTATTCTCCTTTACTTCCTGTTTTCTTTTTTAAATTTAGTTAATAATGCGTTTAATCCAAGGTATAGATGAGATAGCTTTATCTACTTTCTTGTAGACGTCTGCTTTTGGTTTCCATCCTTAAGGGCGCTTATACTTGGTAATGTAATAGCAGTTGTTAAACCAATATATAATGCTGTATATATATTCCTTGTTCCATCTTAAATTTAAATTTAAATTGCTATTAGAGTCTAAATTAGAATTAGAATTGTTTTAAAGGGTTATAAATGCAGAGTTATTGGCAGTTAAGGTAGACAATGCTTACTGCATATGGTAGTATTCCTTAAATTCTTTAATAAGGTTAATAATAGATAGGGCCTTTTTGTCCTTCCGTTCTTTTTAAATAAGATCTACTTTTAGTGCTCTTGTAAAGCTAGAAGAGATGGGTTTAATTGCTTATATAAAATTGTAGTATAGCCTGAAACCTTGCACGTCTGGAAGCTTTAATTGTTTTGCGAGCTTTTAGACGTTCCTCTAGTTATTTAACTATTTTTTAACGCTTTACTTTTTGTTATAGGCTTTGAGAGCCGTATATTGGTTAAGGGCGTTATGCTTTTAACCTAATGTGGTAGGGGCTAGTGCTTTCTTAAGTGCTTGTAGCCGTTTGTGTACTGTGTTAAGGTCGTTAATAAGAGGGAGGTAGGATACTAATGTTGTGCGAATGATGTAATTGCTAATATCGCTTATGGCCTGCTCTTTCTTCTGGTGTATATGTTAATTGTCCTTGTACCCTGCGTAGATTTAGTTGTATGTAGTAAGCTAAGTTTGGTCTAGCTCTAAGAATGAGCTAGAACACGAGGAGCACGTCTATAAAGTTCTATAATGACTCCGTAAGGCTGGCCTCCAGGCCAATATTAAAAAGTTAGAATTTAGTGTTAAGCGTATAAAGTACTTAGGTTTCATTATTAGTATAGACGGAGTTAAGGCTAACCTAGAGAAAACGGCCGCAATTGACTAGTGGGCACCCCTACGGACTATAAAGGGGGTATAATTATTTTTAGGCTTCTGTAACTTTTACTAATGCTTTATTAAGAACTATAGTAGGATTACCTGGCCTCTTAACCGTCTTACTAGGAAAGACTAGCCCTTTTGTTTTAACGCTATATGTATATAGGCCTTTAATGAGCTTAAAAAACGGCTAGTATTAGCTCCCCTATTTGCCTACTTTAACCTAGAACGGCCCTTAATGCTAGAAACTAATGCCTTAAACGGCGCAATAGCTGGTGTTTTTTCCTAAAAGCAACTGGACGGAGAATGGTACCCTATTGCGTACTATTTAAAGACTATAATAGATGCCGAGCTAAACTACCACATCCATAACAAAGAAATGCTGGCTATTATCTCTAGCTTTTAGCACTGGCGTGTATAGCTAAAGGGGACCCCTAAGCCTATTAAGGTAGTTTCGGATTATAAGGCCCTAGAATACTTTATAATAACTAAGGCCCTTATGGCCCGGCAGGCACGCTAGGCGGATATCCTATCTCAGTTTAACTTCTTGATTATATATAGACTAGGCGCTACGAACCGTGCGGATGCTTTTATAAGGCGCGAATAAGACCTAGGTAACTAGACGGCTGCGAATATCTTACTATAGACCTAGATACTACTACAACCAGAGCACCTTAACTCCCGAATATAGGCAGAACTAAGTATAGACTCCTTGGGCGCCGAGATGTATCCTATTAACCCTTTAGGACTTGACTTAATCAATAAATTGCTGTAGACAAACCGTACGGCCCCTTCTCTACAGGAGTACCGTAAAAAGGCAAAGAACGTTATTAGCCTATAGTCCCTTGAAAATGGATTACTTAAGTATTAGGAATAGCTAGTAGTAGTAGAGGAATAGAACTTATGGACTCGGCTTATTACTAAAGCATATGCCCAGGTCTTTACGGCCTACCCTAGAAAGAATAAGACCCGTAAAATTATTGGTGACTGATATTACTAGCCCGGAATGGTTATGGATATTAACCGCTATATACGGAACTGCAACGACTGCCGTAGGTCTATAATTCCGCGAGATAAGACTCTAGGACTATTAAAGCCACTCCTAATACTAGAACGCCCCTGGTAGCATATCTCTATAGACTTCTATAAGCTGTCTATAGACCGTGACGGATATGATATGGTAATAATCCTAGTTAACCGTTTTGGTAAGCGCCTGTTCTTAATTCCCTATTATAAGGATATTGATGCTAAGGAGGTAGCCTAACTATATATCTATTATATTTACCGAATTTACGGACTACTAGATACTATTATATCTAACCATAGGCCGCAGTTTATATTAGCTTTCTAGAATAAGTTTACTTGGATCCTTGGCATTAAGCTAAAGCTTTTTATAGCATACTACCCCCAAACAGATGGTTAGATGAAGATTGTAAATTAATACCTAGACCAGAGACTCCGGCCCTTTATTAACTACTTTTAGGATAACTGGGGCGAACTACTACCCCTAATAGACTATGCCCAGGCAACCTTACCCTATAACTCTATAGGGTTTGCACCTATTTAGCTAGAAATAGGATATTTACCCTATACTAGCTTTAACTGGAATAGACTAGAAGGCCTATAGACTATACGCGAAAAACTATCTTATAAGGAAGCCTAGTAATACGCCAAACGCCTAGAAGAAGCCTGGACGGTAGCCTATAAGAACCTAAAAAAGGCCCAGAAATCAATGGAATAGTAGGCAAATAAGCATAGGCGCGAGCCTGACTTTATTGTGGATAATAGGGTCTAGGTTATAATAAAGAACTAAAAGATAGAACGGCCTAGCTATAAGCTAGATTATAAAATAGTAGGACTATATAAGATCCTTAATAAAGAAGGCAACTTATATAAGGTCGAGCTCCTAGACTTAATTAAGGTTTACCCTATCTTTTCGCCGGATAAGCTATGGAAGGCTATAAATAACCTACTACCTAGACAAAAGAATAAGCCTCCCCTGCCAATTTAAGTTAATAGCGACAATAAATAGGAAGTTAATGAAATACTAGCCTGTAAACTAGTATAAGGAACGCTACGATACCGTATCTAATAGAAAGGCTACGATCTAGACCTAACCTAGTACCCCGCTTAGAACTTTATAGGCTGCCCCTAGAGGCTTAAAGAATTCTATAACTAATACCCTAACGAACCCGGACCCCTGAAGTACCTTGACGAGTGGATGGAGTGCTAGTATAGTAAAGACAATAGGCTGCCTACTGAGCATAAAGACAAGAATACCCTATGGATATAACACGGACATATAAAGCCTAAGGGCAGGCTTTTTTGGAGGGGGGGGGGGGGTAATGTTACGGCGCTAGTGGAAAACGGTGGATCTTGGCAGACGTGGATTACAGTAGATATGGGTTATGTGACTTGAGGACCGCATAAAATATTGAGCGGCGCTGCTATTCTTCTCCTTCCTTTCTCTAGCTTTGGATCCTCGTTTATAGACTACTAATTGTATAGGCTTGCGCGTCCCTCTTGCCGTGCTTGTGCCTTAATTGACTGAGTCGCTAACACTCTAGAGCCTCTCTATATATACGAGGAAGGTATGGAAATAAATAAAAGGGGAGACTAATACGTAACTAAAACAGCGTGATACGTAAGTGATATGTAGGCGATACGCAGACAATACGTAAGCAATATGTAGGCAATATGTAGGTAAAACAGTAGTGGTTTGGCAGGGTACCGTAGTCGGTTACAATATACCTATCCCTTTCTATAGTATTGCATTATATATAAACAATATAACTAATAGTAACGATACCTAATTACTCTGTATATAATTAATATAATGCCTTAAATACTGTTCTAACGTTTAGTTTAGTCTTTCTGTTTAACCGTCTGTTTATAGGTAATATACTATTAACATTACTGCTTAAACCCCTTATTCTGCTAAGAATACCTCCTAAAATACTACTATAAATCTTAGATCTCTGTCTAATATAATTTTTATTAATACTCTATATCTTATAAACACTTCTTTAATATAGATTCTAGCTATATTTTCTATTAAGATTTCTTCTATGCATGCTACAAAGTAGCCCTACTTAGTTAACTTATCTACTATTACTAGGATTGCATTATAATCCTATTTAGTAATAGGGTCCTTTAACTTTAGTGGCTTTATAATAAAGTCCTATAATATAACCTCCTATAGTCTCTCTAGTGCTTTAACAGGTTATAGCCCTCCATATGGCTTATATATTATTAGTTTATTCCTTTAGCAATCTAGAGACTCCTTTATAACTTTTTTTGCTAGTCCCTAGATTCCTTAAACAATATACTCCTTTTAAAGTCTCTACACTAAGCCTATAGCTTTATTATGTCCTTAAGTTATTCCTTTATAGAATTCTTTAATAAATTCTTCTACTATTAATCTTGGCATATATATAGCCTCTTAGTGCCCATACTACTCTAGGTTTAGATCCTTAGTCTATACTTCTTAGATCTTCTATAACCAATTACTCTCTAGTACTTTATAGATCCGTCCTAATCCATTTTTAGTTATAGACACTAATTTTAGATAGTTATACCTAATTAATTTATCTTTATCTTTATATAATATAGCGCCTAATACTTTCTTATTATTCTATAGTTCTGCCTTTTTATTAAGTGCGTCTACTCTTACATTTTTAGTGCCCTTAATATACTAGATTTTAAAGTAATATTCTATAGTTCTGCCTTTTTATTAAGTGCGTCTACTCTTACATTTTTAGTGCCCTTAATATACTAGATTTTAAAGTAATATTCTATAAATATTTCCGCCTATCTAACCTGCCTATAATTAAGTTCTTCTGTAGTTAGAAACCCCATTAGGTTATTATAGTCTATTTTTACTATAAATAGTTTCTCTATACCTTATAAGAATGCTTTCCACTCTTTAAGTACTATAACTATACCTAGCAACTCCTTATTATAAAAATTATAGTTTAGTTCTAGTAGTGTTATTTTCTAACTATAGTATGCTACTGGGTGCTACCCGTCCTAGTACTTCTATAGCAAATATGCTCCTAATATAAAGTCTAATATATACATTTTAACCACTATCTTTAGCTGTAGTTAATAAATCTTAGGGATTAAGTCCTAAGTAAACAATACCTTAAGTTCTTTAAATAGTTTCTTTTGCTTATTACTCTATATCCACGGTTCCTCTTTTTTTTATAAGCCTTATAAATAGCTTAATATTCTTTAACCACTATATAATAAACCTCTTATAGTAGTTGCAAAACCCTAGAAACGATCTTAACTATATAACATTTTCTAGTTCTTACTAACTTACTATAGCTTTAACTTTCTTTAGATCCATTTAGATTTTTTTTAGTTTAATAATAAATCTAATAAAATTGGTCTTCCTGGTAAAGAACTGATATTTCTTAATTACTACTAGCATCTTTTCTTCCTGTAATCTCTTTAAGACCTTCTTAATATATTCTCCGTATTCTTCCTTACTTATTAAATAGATAATAATATCGTTAAGGTATACCATAATAAACTCCTCTAAGTATTCTCCTAATGCGCTGTTAATTCGTTTCTAGAATGTTGTTAATATATTTATAAGTCCGAACTGTATAACTAACGGCTTATATAGTCCCTCCTTTAACCTAAAGGCTACCTTCCATTTATTGCCTTTCTTAATTCTAATTTAATGGTACGCCTATCTTAAATCTATCTTTACAAAGATTTATACGTTGCTAATCCTATTCTAGATTTCACTAATTAAGGGTAAAGGATACCTATCCTTTCTTATAATACTGTTTAACTATCTATAGTTAATATATAGCCTACGTTTCCCGTTCTTCTTTAGTATAAATAGTACTAGATATCCTACTAATAACTATAATGGTCTAATATATCCCTTTTATAGGTTTTTTTTTAAAAATAAACTCTTTAAGTGCTCTTAACTTGTCCTTAGTTAACTTATAGATTAGAAAGAACTTTAGGCTTATTTCTGGTTCTAACTCTATCTTATAGTCCTACGCTATATACTCTAATAGCTTTTTACTTTCTAGGCTCTATAACCTTTTGCCGTACTTATAGTATCCTTTTAGTATATAACTTAAGCTTCGTCTAGTCTCTTTATACGTTACTCTAACTTAGTACTATACTATCTTAGTTTATTATCGCATCTTACATTATTAAGTATTCTTAATATTAGCCTAGCCTGTAACCCAATTAATCTTTAGATTATACTCCTATAACTAAGGCATTCCTAATATTGCCTTATCCTTTCCTAATAGTAGGATATTAAAAGATATCTCAATTTATCTTTCTTTAATAGTTATCTAAATTAGTCCTGTTTTAAGATTAACAATACCTCCTCTATAGGCTATTAGATCTCCTAAAATTGTTATTAATAGGTATAGATATTCTTTCTATCTATATAGTAACACTATCCTTTTAACTGCTGTATCATGGAGCGAGCACAAGTGGTGATAATATATAGCGAAGTAGATATTATTAAGCTATGTACATAAACTGCGTGATAAAGTTAAGACGTTATGTGAGGAAAAGGAAGTAGGAAATAGGGGAAAAAGTGTATATAACGTTCGCTTAGTTGCTAGGTTAACGGGTACTATGCTACGCACGGGCAGGGTAGAGCTTAGGTGGCGGTTCTAGTAGAACTTGATAGAATTCGGCAGTTAGAGGTCCTTGAAGTTGCTAGTTGGCAACTTTAATAGTAGAGACGGCAAATTGCGGCGGAATACGGCAGATTGCTATTAGATTGCCGTCTTGTGGTCGGTCTCTGGTTATTCAGTTAGTAGAAACAGGTGGACGTGTATAAGGTGTCACGGGGGTATCCCGTGACATACTGCTAGTAATATATAGTTCCTTATTACTCCACTATCTACTAATACTTTAAACTTTTAATCTTACTATTTAGCTTATAAATTTAGGTGTTGTCCTATAATTCCTTTAAGGGTCTAAGGCTCTACTACTAGCTCCCTCTAGTTTTATAGGCCTCCACTTTTCCTAACTATTAACTACTAGATTCTGGCTGTATTTAGTCCTGCTTAAGCCAATACTTAGTTTATTTCTTTTCCTTAATATACTATAGATACATCTTCTCTAGGCACCCCCACTACTATTATCCATCTAGGCATTCTTCTATAAAAAAAAACCTTCCTAATTAAAGTATTAAGTCTCCTAACTCCTAAACTTCTACTAGGTACTAATTATATATATACTTAACGTCTCTAAATTGCCTCTCCTCTGTTAACCAATACATCCTTATTAGATACTTGCGATGTTTATCCTTTAGTGCCCTATATATATTGCATATATTATCTATATATGCGATTTATAATAACGTATAATGCGCTAGGTGTCTTAGGTTAACTTATAGTTTATCTTTATCCTTAAGTTTAAACCTCTCCTATATTAATCTAAATATTACTATCTTGTTTACTAGTACCAATATCTATATTATCTCTTTTTAGTCTATAGCTTGTCCCTCTAGATCCTTTAATATTATAATTAATGCTCCTTTAATATAACTTATCTGTTTCTCTAATATAGCTTAATCTGGTATAGCCTTTTTGTCTAGCTATATATAGAAATCTTCCTACTTATCATTTTTTTACTGCTTATACCACTTATAGTATAGCTCTATAAGTATATATAATCTACTTATAAGGAAGTATCTCTTTATTGCTACATTATTATAACCTTTAGTATATCATTCTGCAAATCTAGTTAGAATCCCTAGTTCCTCTTCTTATTCCAGTTTATCTAACTACTTAGCTCTTAGCATTCCTACCTTTGGCCTATTTATAATTCTTTATACAGGTACTCTGTCCCTTATATATCCTAGTATACTAAATCTTGTCTAGTTTCTGTTTTTGCCATATAATAATTCTTTACCTAAACTTATCTATACTTTTTTATTTTTTACGTCTTACAGCTAGATCCTTAAAGTTATAACTCTTCTTAATTGTTGTGTTAACTTTCTAACCTTTAGGCTAAATACTACACTTGCCTAGAACTGTTATGGACCTTATTTATTCTTTAAAATCTTAGTTCTTAGGGAATTGTTATCCTATACTTATTAATTTATTTTTAAACTAAGCTGCTGCCCTTCCTATTGGTTTTTATCTATTATAGGTTCTTAAATATCTCTTATCTTGTCTCAAGAATCTTAAGCCTATAGCCTTTTACCTTTATTAAGTGGTAAGCTAGTACTAGCAGTTATCTACTTACTTAATCCTTTGTTAATGTTGCTTCTTCTATTTTATAAAGTAATAGATGCTATATCTAACGGTGTTATAATATCCGTTACTAAACCGCGTTCTATAGTAGTCTTAGTCTCTACTTCTATTGCGTTATTAAGGTTTATATACCCCCAGTTAGCTACCTTTTCTTCCTTATCGCTATTAATTAATAAGTACTCTAACTCCATTATTATTTTTACTAATTTTTGTCCGTATATTGCTATAATATCTTAATCTAGCTTATAGAGTTAATCTTTTCTTTATCTAACTCTTTAGTTCCTTTAAGTCTTTATAACTCTAACTCTTATAGCTAATAGCTTACACTATACTTAGCGTCCTTATAAATTTAGTATATATTATTATAACAGAACGCAAAGTGCTTAATTAAGTACTCCTTAGTCCCACGTAATATACCTATATCTATATTATTATACTCTAACGACCTTATGCCCTTTACCACACAGTTACTCTAACTACCTCTATAATCTTTGGCAAAATAACCCTATTTTCTATAATTTATAAAAGCTCCTCTTTTAAACCATTCTTTTTATTATAGAGTCCGCCTAAATATCTTCTACTACTGGGATCCCTAGTTTAGCCTCTGCTTCTTAGTCCTATAATTACTTAATCCTTAACCTCTAGGTTTTTATAGTTTCCTATTCTACTTTCTAAATTCTTTAGTGCTGTTTAAGTCTATTAGCTCTAGCCTACCGTTTTATAGTTTATAACTCTATATCTATTATTACGTATTTTACACTCTTTATAACTATAAAACTCTATTTTACCCTTTCTTGGCCTATTCCTTTCAATAGATCCTATTATTAATCTTAATTAACTAGTTAGTTAATTCTTATATAGTAGTTACGTCTTTTATAAGAATTATTGCGTCCTGGACTTTTACCTTAAGTCTCTATTTATACTATACCATAAGCGCCCTATTATTCTATTTAACCTATATAGTAAGCGTTTAAAACTATATTATATACTTAATTGCTAAAGTGCATTATACTAGATTTTAGAGTTTTCTTTCCGCTATAGTTGTCGCCTTAGGGTCTCTAAATATCTACGTTAACTATTTCGCAAACCTATTCTAACTTGAGAATATATACCATACTTCTTAATTAGTAGTTAATATACCATTTACCTATATTTTAGTAAGGTAAGGTTTAAACTACTCTAATACTCTTCCTAATAGAAACAGTCCTATAAACGTGTCACGGAACCCCACCGTAGGGGCCTCTATAGGAGAGCCCCGTGCTCTCGCGTACACCTCGCGTACAGCTTACGTCAGCTACGCGTAGGTATATCACCTCCTTATGCCCTCGACCCTTACGATTAATCGCGCAACGTCTTGTAGACTCCTTGAATACATACGTCTTGTAGCCACTGCCCCCGTCCCGTAATATTACGTTGCGCCTTTTTACTACCGACGCTCAGCCTACAACCAATTCTACGTCTCTGCAACACTGCAGGCGCTGCCAGAAGCAGCGTGTCTACGAGTTATCTTACCTTATACTTCTAAGGAACCCACAATAGTAAGACGATATTCCTTACTAGCCACTATGTCAAACCTAAAGAACAATCTAATACCTACACTTAACCTACAACGCTAATTAATCCTAGGAGAATTTAATTTATCAGCCCTGGCCTTAACCCCTAAGGAGGTGGACACTAATAATATCTTATCTTTTATTAACTATATAACTATAGACAAGTAAGCGGAAGGGCTACTACCTATTAAAATTAAAATATGAGATGCTAAGACGTTTGTAAAAATGGTAGCATGAGAACCTAATAAATACTACCGCCTTCTACAGAACTACTACCTAAGGCTTATATAAGCTAAGATACGTACTGCCTAAGATTGCGATATTATCTAAGACCTATAAGCCCGTAAAGCGCTCGCTAATAATACACATTAAGAAACTGAAGATGACCTCTATATATCTAAACGCGACGTCTAAAAGTTAAAGAAGACTAAGATTGCACTTATTGCTACGGTTACTAAAAAAGAGGGCATAATTAAGTACCTATAATCTTAGCTTAATAAGCATATTTGTAATAATGCTAGATACCTCTTTACTGTATATAACGCTACCTAAGCCTCTACGCCCCTGGCAACCTTACCTACTTAACGCTTAATAAAGGGTTAATATTAAGCAGCTTTACCTAACGGGAACCCCTACTAAAGCAGCAATAATAAAAGCCATAACAATCGAACCTAAGCTGTTACTATAGGGTCTAACGTATGTTACCCTAATCCCCTAGTCTTTTAGGGGGACCGTAAGGAATATAGCTACTAGAAGATGCAAATCCACGAGAAACTAACTTAGAGCGCCTGCCTTTTTCCTATAGAAGACACTAAGATTAGCTATATTATTGGGCGAACAAAGGGTATACCGTTCAATAGACTCTTCGCCTAGTAGGAGACTAATAGCCCCTAGAAGTAGCAGTCTTATTAAGAAGTCTTTAATAATCTTGACCTAATATACCATAACTATAACCTACTGGCTACTAACTAAGCCAAACTATGTGCCTTAAAGATAAGCCCTACTGAATTATTTAACGAGTTCTATATTAAATTCTAGGAATACACTGGAGCCCTTGCCTAAGACAATACTAAAAACTAAGAAGATCTCCTTAAAAAAAGTCACTTATTGCCTTAGTTATACAGCCGCTAGCCACAACTATAATAACGTCTATAATATGGTAGCAGCTCTATAGAAGATTGAACGATAACTAAATTAGATTACTACTGCTAACCCCTACCTAAAAACCTCCCTATAGAAGCCCCCTGGACCTACTAAACCTATATACACTAAGCCACTAACACCTACTACCTTAAATACCACTAGAGCCAATCTTAACCTCTCTATACTAACCTTTCTATAAAAACTCCTAGATGGAGAATGTGAGCTACTCCAGAAACTAGGACGCTGCTATAGATACTGTTAAGAAGGCTATTATTATAATAACCTAAACTACCTAATAGCTAGGTTTAGTAGCTGCCGCCTAATACCTAACCTAGTACCCTAAACACTAAATACGTTGCTACGCGCCACTACTGTATAAGATAAAGACATAGTAATAGTAGTAGGGTTGGATACGGAAGTGGAAAACGCTAAGTTTTAGCCCTAAGTTGTGGGTTAGGACGCCCTAATAATAGAGGGATCTATATATTGGCCTACTTAATAGATAACTTAGTAAAGATAAATAGACGGAAATAGATAGTTTTACCTATAATAGGAACTACTGCCAAAAAATAATATAAAAGCCGTTCTATAATTAATTGCAGAGCTATTAATAAATTTGTAGATACCTAATTTATGTACACTTATATATTACCTACCTTACCCCTTACTAAAGCCTATGCCCTATAACTTACTAACAATAGTTATACCGCATAGAAGATTACCTATATGGTATAACTCTACCTAGATATAAATGGGCACTAGGAAGAGCTCTAGGCCTATATTATACCACTTATTAACTACCCTATTATCCTTAGAATAAACTAGCTTAAATAATATAACCCTGCCATTAACTGGAAAAAGAGAGAAGTAACCTTTAACTCTAAATACTGCAGAGAGACTTACCTAGGGCATAGCCTAGCCGCCTCTATTTACTCCCTAGGATATTAACCTAAGAAACCCCTTATTACCCTACCTATAACTAACTGGTACTATATAAGTACCGCGGCCTTCTACTATATAGCACATAAGAAAGGCTAGACCGTTGCTATAGCTTCCTAATTATAACTATATAAGCTTAATAAAGAATAGGACTATGTCCTCTATAGTAATAGGATAGATATAGTTAACTTTCCATAAAATAATGCCTCCGTGGAACTCTACGGACTTTTACCTTTAGACTTTAAGAAATTTATAACGCTTAAAAAAGGATTTACTAATAAAGAACTCCACAAGCTCCTCTCTAAGAGATACTATAACTTTATTAATATATGCTTATAAAAGGGCGTAGATATACTCCCCCCACATTAACCTAATAACTATACCATTAATATTAAATAAGGAAAAATGCTACCCTATAAAAGACCCTACCTAATATTAAAAGATAAACTTCTAGTTATTAAAAAGTATATTAATAAGCACCTTAATAAAGAATTCATTTGCCCTAGTATATCCCTAGCAGCCGCCCCTATCCTCCTTACTAAGAAGCTAGGAGAAGGTATCTAATTCTATATTAACTATAGAGGACTTAACGCTATTATAATTAAGAACTAATACCCTATACCGCTTATATATAAGACTCTTAAACGGCTTAGCTAAGCTAAAATCTATACTAAACTTAATATTATTGCTACCTTTAACCGCCTCCGAATACGGGAGGGTAATAAATAGAAAACCGCATTTGTATTGCGCTTTAGCCAATTTAAATATACTATTATGCCCTTTGGCGTATATAACGGCCCAGGCAGCTTTTAAAGCTATATTAATAACGCCTTATAGGACTACCTTAATAACTTCTGCTCTACGTACCTAGACAATATACTTATTTATAGCAACAACCCTTTTAAGCATACTAAGCACGTTTAAAAGGTCCTATAGCGCCTTAGGGATATAGGACTTTATATTAATCTAAAGAAGTGTGAATTCTTAGTTATAGAAGTAAAATACCTTAGACTAATTGTTACTAATAAGGGTGTCTATATAGACCCTAAGAAGGTACATATAATTACGGAATAGAAAACCCCTAACTGCATTAAAGATATAGTAGTAAGATCTTTAATTAACGTCTAATACGGATCCTATCTAGGCCCACGCAGACTACTCCATACACAAGGGAAACTTATAAATTAACAGGAAGAAAACCCTTGTTAATATAGGGGACGGAAAAACCCTATAAGCTACCTCAGTAGGATAAAAAAAACCCTGCTTTGCCATGTCCGTCTATAGCAGCGGCCCTGCGGGCCTACAGCTACGTCCTGTACTCCTTAGATGTTTAAACTCCTTGGGAACCACTGTTTCCTTCCTTAGCTTATCTAAACTAGAGTTCACTACGTCCTAGCTAGGCCTTGCCAATTAATTGCCGTATACTGTATACTTTATGTTCCGTATCTTAACTATCCCCTATATGCTATCTCCTATAGACCATTGCCCTATACGCCGTGCCTCCCCCCCCCCAAAACCTATTAAAGGCGTAAGGGGGATTTATCTGTTCTAACTACCATAATACTAAGCAGCGGGATATGTTATATTGGGTATCTTTTATGCCTAGGCCCCAGCTAGGCCCTTTCAAAGGGTCACCACTCCGTTAAAAGGAGACAAGGAAAACCGTGGGTCGCAATCCAGGCTGCCAGCAGTATTACGGCAGTAAAACGGCGAGTGACCGCATGCTCCGCGGGCGATCGCCCTAGGGGTTAGGAGGGGCCGTATATTTGCTTATTTGTCCATTTGCGTTTGTTTATTCGTCAATATAAGGTCGTTAATGCTTTTAATTGGGGGTTAGGGGATATTATCGAATGCTGTTATCCACGTTGGATCATACAGGTGCCCAGTAGGGTAGTAGTAGCTGTTATTGTAAAGGGGTACCATCAGCAGTGGTTTTCGAGATCTCACCATCCTATATAAAAACTTTTCACTACCGCCCACAGCACTTATAACCACCACCACTAGGTCTACCAGTACGCTGTGCAACATCTCTGCGTTGGCTCTGGGTCTAAACTTCGAAGACCCAGGTTCGTAGCCGTCACCACGTATAGGTGCAGAGTCCGTTTTCAACGGCCTGTATTAAAGATATATAAGCCTTCCTTAGTTTCGCCAACTTTTATTGAAAATTCATATATAACTTCTTAGGTGTTGTAGTACTACTTATAGCAATAATGCGAATAAAGGGCCTTTCTATAAAAGGAAGAAAAATATATCTAAGTTTTATTTGGACGCCTAAATACAAGAAGGCGTTCTAAGAACTTAAAGATGCTTTTACTAAAGCACCTATTCTAGCTTACTTTATACTAGGACAATAACTCTACCTTAAGACTAACTCCTTAGACTATATTAACGCAGGCGTTCTCTCCTAAATAGGTAATAATGGTCTCCTCTACCTAGTTGCATTCTACTTGTCTAAGCTTACACTATAAGAATGTAACTATAAGATCTATAATAAGGAACTTCTTACAATTATATAAGCGTTTAAGGAATTTTAACTGGAACTTTCCTTAGCAGAACCTAACTAGCCAACTAAAGTCTTTATAGATTATTACAACCTTAAGTACCTTATAACTACGAAATAGCTAAACTAACGCTAAGCACACTAGAACAAGTTCCTCTCTAGTTTTAACTTTAAAATCGCATATAGGCTAGGAGTATAAGGTACTAAGCCTAATAGCCTAATACGCCGCTTATAAGACCTTCCTTAGTCTAAAGATAACCCCCGCAACTAGTTCCAACAATGGACAATCCTAAAAGCACGGAATTTGGCCCTAGGTATACTACCTATAATAGAGCCAACTGTACCTTAGCTCTACACCACAGAACTAAAATTACCTCCTAAAATTAATAAGCTTATTACTATGGCATATAACACCTCTATTAACCCATTACTATATTAACTTATTGCCGCAAAGACCGCTAGCGCCTGTACGCTACCAACTAACCTCTAAAGCTTAGGCCAGATTAATATAGCAGCCTTAGAAGTAAAAGAGAACAGGCTCTATTATAGAGGCCATCTATTTATCCCTAACTTAGAAAATCTACAATGGCAACTAATCTAAATGGCCTATAACCTCTAATTAAGCGGCCACCTAGGCAAAGGAGGAACCTATAAGCTTCTTAGCCAATACTACTTCTGGCCTAAAATAATAGACTTAGTTAAACGCTTTATAGGCGCCTGCTACGGTTATGAGCGCGCTAAGGCCTTTAATACAAAGTACTAAAGACTACTATATCCTCTACTAGTACCTATATAATAATGGGCAGATATTGCTATAGATTTCGTTGTTAACCTACCACCCTATAAATAACATCCTTATAATAATATGCCGACTTATAAAAGAGCGCCACTATATCCCAATTAAAGGCGTAGCCGTTAGCGACGTTACTAACGCCTTCCTCCGCAAAATCTACTAATTATATGGGTTACCTAACTCGATTATATCCAACTAAGGCATATAGTTTAACTCTAATATATAGAGATAAATCTACTAACGCCTTAGCATCTCCGTTAAGATGTCTATATCCTTTTACTATAAAACCGCTGGGTAATCAGAAAATGCTAATGCTAGTATAAAAGCGTACCTATAATAGATAGTTGCCTATTGTTAAGATAACTGGGTGGATTACCTCCTACTAGGTAAATTTACAGCAAATAACTACGTCTTAACTACTATAGGACTTACCCTGTTCTTCGCAAATAAAAGATATTACCCCCAATCTAGCATAGAACCACCGGAACCTATTAATAAGAAACTGCTATATGGAAAACGCCTTAAGATGCTACTTACTAACTAGTATGCAGACCGTATAAAAAATCTACTTAACTACTATAAGGGAGAAATGGCCTAGGCTTAAGTAAAGCAGGCCTACTTCGCCAACCGTTATAGAACGCCGCTACTAGAGATGCGTGTTGGTGACTGGGTATAGCTAGATATACGTAATATCTCTATATAGAGGCCTATAAAGTCACTTAATTATAAGAACCTTGGCCCCTATTTAATTAAATAAGTTATTAATATAGAAGCCGTATATAAGCTAGAGCTCCCACCTGCCCTAGCCACCTGTAGGATATGGCCTATATTTTACCTATAGCTACTACACCTTTACCAGCCTAACCTCTTACTAGGATAGATATAGCCTAAACCCCTACCAGTACTAATCCGAGATAAGAACAAAGATAAGAACTATAAGAAGTGGACCATTAAAAAAATTATTAACTCTAAATACTTTAGAAAAGGCAGAGGACAACGGCTCTACTACAAAGCTATCTATATAGGATTTGATATAGATTAGCCAGAATGGTAACCATAGAAAGACTTTAAAAATGCAAAGGATCTAATTAGCGACTTCTACTACGAAAACCCATAGAAACTAGGCCTAAGCAGAGATTTCATACCTAATCCTCTATGGGAGCCCTTATAGAGTTAAACCGTTGTAGATTGCCACGTAAGGGCAAATTGCCGTTAGATTACCGTAAGTTGCCATTATATAACGGCAAAGAACAATCACGTGACCGGATTATCGTTAAAATGTCCAGGAACTTTAACTGGCGGTTAAAGTTGTCTAATTAGTCGGATTTTTAGGTGCCAAGCCTTATTACATAACGTTGTTTTAAGCCTTCAGCAATACCCCCCTTTTTTTTTTCTCTCTATACCTTAAGCGTCCCTTCTATATATATATAGTAACCACAGCGTCGCCGGAGCTCCGCCTCTATCCCTTCGTCCGCTGAGACATTACTAGCGTGGGCGGGGGGGGTGTGGCTGCACGCAAGCCTTACCTCGCTTTATTACGCTTCAAGAGGCTTGCGTGCAGCCATACCCCCCCCCCTGCCCACGCTAGTAATGTCTCAGCGGACGAAGGGATAGGAGGGGGGGTAGTGTCACGGAACCCCACTGCAGGGGCCTCCATAGGAGAGCCCCGTGCTCTCGCGTACACCTCGCGTACAGCTTACGTCAGCTACGCGTAGGTATATCACCTCCTTACGCCCTCGACCTTTACGATCGATCGCGCAACGTCTTGTAGACTCCTCAAATACATACGTCTTATAGCCACTGCCCCCGTCCCGTGACAAAACGCTACTTAATCTATAACCATCACTGGTTTCGCTCCTTCTTGTATTACCTTAAAGTGCATTTATATAAGAAATCCTTTAAGTTTTAACTTCTCCCCTAAAAATTGCTTAATTAAGGGTAACTTAACCTTTACCGCGCCAATGCCATTAATTCTGTCTTTAAGTACCCTGTTATTATCCTATAGTCTATTAACCATTCTTTATAACTATCTAACCATAACTAGTTACAAATTAATATTCCTTATACTAGTGTCCCTACTAGTACCTAAGGTAGTTACTGCCGTTAATGGTATTATAACTAGTGCTTTTAGTAGCATATTGTTTAACTTTATTAATACTATAACTAGGTAGTAAATATATAACAAAGCCTTATGGGAAATACTACGGTAAACTTATTATTGGGCTAGGTATATAGGTAAATAAGAAGTTAATAACGTAATAATAACTAGTGGAGTAGTTGCCTAATAGATTAACTCCAATTATATTCTAAGATTTACTATAAAGAAAGGAACTCTCTAGGTAGGGACTGTAGTCCTTTAAATATATAAACTACGCCTAAGAAATACTGAGTATATAAGGTACGCGAGGTATATTTAGTATATAATATTCCTTACAGATCCCACAGATCCTATATACTAAAACGGTAACGTAATCTGTTATATAACTCGGTTACTCCTTATCCTATAGTTTGACTAGTTCCAGCGCCTCCCATGTTTCTACCACTAGTCCGCTTATGTCCTCTCTTAATAGCCGTACTACTGCTAATATAAGGTCCGTAATAAGAAGGGCTATATAAAGTTCTTCTACCAGTAGAAAAAGTAAAAGGATACTTAATTAGGAAAAGAAAGAGCCTAGTAGATCTTTACTTCCTTATACTAGGCCAGTAAAAGAAAAGGGAGTAAGCTACTATATAGTTATTCCCGTCTCTATTTAAGTTAATAATAAATGGATAACGCAAGACTGCCTTATAGACAGCAGCGTAACTATAGGATTTATTTCTTAATTACTAGTAAAAGAATTAGATTTGGACCTTAGTAGCCTATAGGTATACACTATTTAAAGTATTAGAGGCTACTGGATTTCGTACTACAGGGAATAAACTTTTTCCGTAGCTAGCTAGGACCGTAATAGTCTATAGAACACGCAGGAGATGCACTTCTACGCTATAGAAATTAAGAGGTATAATCTTATTTTGGGATACCTATAGCTTTAACAAGTTAATCCAGACATTAATTGGCCTTTAGCCTTATATTAACACCAAAAGTCTTAACCACGCATTATAGTTAAAGATTAAAAGACTTTCTTAAACTATATATAAGAAGAAGGGTGGGTATATACTATATATACTACTTTTAATACCAAGAATGGGGATATAGGGTATTTATTTTTGGATATCCGGCTATATATAGTTAAGGAATTAGAGATTCTATAGAAATATACAGACTTAGAGAATGTTTTTAATAAAGAGGCTGTATAAACCTTACCTAACTCTATATTAGTTAAGCATAAGATAGATATAGAGGATAAGCAACCTCCTTTTAAACCATTATATAACCTATTAAAAAACAAGCTGGCGGTATTATATTAATATATAATAGACAATCTTTAGAAAGGATAGATTTGGCCTTTTATAAGCCTAGTAGATGTACTAATTATATTTATACCTAAGAAGGATGGAACCCTATATCTTTATATTAACTATTAGGCACTTAATAGAATTACTGTAAAGAATTACTACCCGCTACTCTTAATGGGGGAGCTTATTAACAGACTATTAGGCGTAAAGATATTTACAAAATTAGATCTAAAAGATGTATACTATTAAATCCAGATTAAAGCCAGCAATAAATAGAAAACGGCGTTCTAAACATAGTACGGCCACTTTAAATACTTAGTAATACTATTTAGGCTTACTAATATACCAGTGATATTTTAGGCCTATATTAATAAGGCATTATTAGGCCTGTTAGACATAATATATATAGTCTACCTTAATAACATTGTGGTCTAGTCTAATAACTATAAAGTATATATACACTATATATAAATAGTACTAGAAAGACTGCGGGAATATAAGCTCTATATAAACCTAAAGAAATGCATATTTTATACTACTAGTATTAATTTTCTAGGCTTTATTATTAGCGTTAATAAAGTATTAATAGAGAAAATCCGGGTGGACACTATTAGGGAATAGCCCTACCCTGTAATATTTAGAGAAGTGTAGGTTTTTTTAAGTACGGCAAACTTCTACTAAACGTTTATTATTTACTATATGCAAGTAGTATTCCTAATTACCAATTTACTAAAGATATCTAAGAACGGCAAAAAGCTAGGACCCTTTATATTTAGGGAAGCCGTTAAGTAGGCTATAGACCGGTTAAAAGATTTATTTATATTGGCGCTAATCCTAATACACTTCTACTAGGAGCTATATATATACCTTAAAACGGATATATCCGGCTTCGCCCTAGGGGCAATTTTATCTTAATTAAAGGACGGAAAATAGCATCCTATAGCATTTTAGTTAAGGAAAATAACCCCTATAGAATAGCGTTATATATAATATAACCAGAAGCTACTTACAATAGTTACAGCAATAAAGCATTAGCGACATTATTATATAAGAAGCAATTATCCTATTAAAGTCCTTACAGACCATAATAACCTATAATACTTTATAACTATAAAGGTATTAAGTAGTTAACAAGCTAGATAGGCAAAGGCACTATTATAGTACAACTTTAAAATTATATACCGTCTAAAAAAGACAAATCCCGCTAACAGGTTATTAAAATATCCGGATTATAGACTAGGAGAATCCAGAACAGCAAATAGGAAATAATCCCTATATTATAAATTTTGTTTAAAAAGAAGAAAAACTCTTTCCCTAGAACTACCAAATTTTATAGCAGGGTAGAGGTCCTAGTAATATAGCTGCAAAGCACTATAATAATGGAGCTATAGGATATAGTTATAAACCAGGCAGACATTATAAAGTTAGCATACCCTAGAATTAGCAAGAATTCTACGGGATATGCTAGGGGTATTGCGGCACCTTTAACTTAACGGCATATTAGCTGCTAGTTTCTAGATCCAGAGGGGATAGGTAAGATGCCTATTTATAGTATAGTACACTGCACAACGGCAGGAGAATCTACTAGCACTAATAGTTTAAAACGTTTTATACTATACCTAGGGTCTATAATAGTAGCGGGCGAAATAAAAGCAAGCAATCTATATAAAACCTTTCTAGATCTTCTTTTTTAAGCATAATAAAGGGACGCCTTTATTACTAGAGAGAGGTAAAAAGATATAGTAGAGACCAACTTAGCCAGAGTTACTAAGAAGCTATAGCAGTAAGACTAAAAGGGTTTATTATACTTTAAGGGTACTATATATATCCTAAAGGACCAAACGGTTTAAGATAAAATTTTAAAGGGTTTCTATAATAACCCTTTTAGGGGTTACTATAGTGCTAATAAAACCCTAAAGGCCGTTTAAAGGAAATACTTTTAGAATAGAATGTCTAAAGAAGTTAAGGACTATATATTAAGATATAATACATGCCAAAGGGTATAAATATTTAGGTATTACCTATATAGTAAGTTATTAGTGCTTTTTATTCCATAGGGACCTATATTAGAATTAATAATAGATTTTATAATAGACTTACCCCACACTAAAATAAGAACTAAAGAGGTTGCTAATACTATTTTAGTAATTGTTAACAGATATATAAAGTTTTTAGGGTACCTTACTATTATAATAATAATTATAGTAACAGAACTAGTAGACTTATTTTTAAAGTGGTAATTGTTATGGGATACCTTAGTGACATCTTATATACGTCTACCCGTGTCTACCTGTTTCCACTAACGCAGCAAGAAGAGACCGACCGCAAGACGACAATCTAATGGCAATCTGCCGGCAATCTACGGCAATTTGCCGCATTCTGCCATATTCTGCTATATTCTGCCAAGTCTACTAAATCCTGCCAAGTTCTGCTAGGACCGCTACTCAAATCCTATTCTGCTTTGTATATATATTAACCAAGCAACCAAACTAACAATATATACCCTTTCTTCCCGTTTCCTTACCTTCTCTCCTTACGTAATGTCTTGACCTTATTACACAGTTCATATATATAGCTTAATAATATCTACTTCGCTATATATTGTCACCACTTATACTTACTCCATGACAGTAGTTCTTATTTAGTATGCTAAGGGGAATTATATCTAATAGAGGTACCGTATTTACTAGCATATTTTAGTCTTTACTCTATCGCTTATTAAGAATACAGTAAAAGATAAGTACTGCCTTCTACTTATAAATAGACGGGCTAATAAAGCGTCTAAACGTATTATTAGAATACTCCCTCCACTACTATATTAATTATTAATAGGATAATTAGATATTATAGTTAGCTCTAGCGCAATATATGTATAATATAAGCATCTATAACAGTATAAAAATAACCCCTTATAAAGTACTGTTTAGGGTAAAAGTAAATAACCCCTAGAATATTAAGGACATTATTCCTAAAAGGGAGGCACTGGTAGTATTTAAGAGAATTAAGCAAATAAGAATTCGTAGAGAAGAACTTAAAAAGCACTTACTAGACGCCCAAGCTATATAAAAAAAGGTACTATAATGAAAAATATATACCTAAAGAATTTAAAGTAGGAGATAAAGTCTTACTATCTATAAAAAACATCTAGATAAAATATATTAAGAAACTAAACTACCAGTAGCTCGGACCCTTTAAAATAGTTAGGAAAACTAAAGGAAATTAAGCCTATAAATTAGAATTGCTAAAATTATATCTAATACATCCCATATTTTATATTTCCTTATTAAAGTTATATTAAAGAAGAGATAGTATAAAATCGCCCCTATGTAGTAAAATTAATAGAGAACTAGAATAGAATATAGAAGATATTCTAGACTAAAGATAGCGTTAAAAAAAACGCGAATTTTTGGTATATTAGGAAGGATACTTTTAGATGTATAACAGTTAGGAACCTAAGAAGTACCTTTAGCTAGGATATAATACGGCAATTAAAACTTTCCTAAAGACCATAAATTAGGATTTAGTAATGGTTCTAGATATACCACAGATAAAATAATAGGGAAGACCCCATAAATTAAAACTATAAGGTTAAGTATAGGCATTAAAAACGGAAATGTTTTGCCATTATAATAGGAATCCTAGAATCCTATAATAGAAAGCCATAGGAATCTATATAAGAATTACTAGGGATATTATCTAAAGAAGACGCTGTTTAAAAATAAGTAGTAGTACTAGAAGAAGAGGCCCTAATGATTTAAAAGGGTTTTTAGGGATAAAAGAAGAGTATCTAGTCTAGTACTAGAGATATATAGTAGAGTTAATACTATAAAGAGGACTAAAAAGATATAAAGCAAAGACTTAGAAATTTAAAAAAAAAATTATAAAGTACCTATAAGAGCACTACCCGTTTATTATATATGGGGATTATAGCAGTATGCTACTTTTATATAAACTATTACCAAAACTAAGAATAAAGGCATCCCTAAAGTATAAAGTTAATTTCTAGTACTAGGGCATTCTAGAGATACTAGAAAGGCACTATATAAAGCTATTTTATAAAAAGAAAGAAATAATAAAATAATAACTTAAATACTAAAAGTTGTAATAGGAGCCTCCTTCTCCATCTTAATATTATTATTAGTAGTATTATTAGCACTCCTATCGCTAGAAGTATTAGCATTCTTACTAATATTGTTTTTAAAGTGGTGGGAATTAAATAGACTATTATGGCCAGGGGACTAGCGGGGAGAACGTTTATCTTTATTACTATTTTTAGTATTATCCCTAGGTTCTAAATTGGCATCCAGGTAAAAATTAGAAAGTTAATAATTAAAGAGTTAGTATAGTTCCTAAATATATTACTAAAGAGACTTACCTAGCCAGAAAGGCCCGCGTAAAAGTGCGAATGTTATTATTTATAAGAGTAAGCTGCTTATATATACGCTCCTAGACACTATATATTTAAGATTACTATATCTCTATAGCAGTAAAAACCCTTATTAAATTAAAGAGGCTATAAATAATAGAAGACACCTTCTGTCCCTATCTTTTAGTATATTAATATAAATAGAAATCCCTAATAGCGTATTAGAGCTAGTAAGCCTTCTGCGTGTAAATAGCGGGGATTTAATATAGTTAGTAAAATCTAGAATAGGATGGAATTAGAAATACTAGAATATAGGTCTTCCTTTAGCTATAATAGTAGAAATACTTAGATCTATTCTCGCTAGAGCGTAGTATCTTATAGGCATAGGACAAGTCTAGCGTAAGCGCGTAAATGCAACAACGGCAGCACTTTAGAGAAACCACAGCAGGAGTAATAGAAGTAGTCTATAGTACTATTAAAATAGGGATAACGCCGCCGCTAGTCTAGGGACGCGCAGTATAACTATAAGCCATTACAAGAGAATACTATAGAAAGTTAATATTATTAAAGAGATAAAATAGGAATCCTATTACTTATAGACGCGTTATAAAAAGAGAATAAAGTAGTAGTTAAAAGAATAGCTAGAGATATAAAAGCTAAAAGCTAAGGTATAATAAAAATAGTCTACTAAAAGGCGAGATAAATAGTATTATTAATAGAAAGACGCGTAAGAGACAACAGCTTATAAACTAGAAGAAATTAATATTAAGACGTTATTATTAGGACCTATTGTAGGTAAATAGGAATAATAGCTAGTTAACGCATTGCACAGGACAACCTCTAGATTAGCTTATAACAAATTCTTATAATAAGGAAGGTAAATCCTATCTAATTATTATTATTATTATCAAAGTTCTATTATAAAGGTATTATAAAGAGCTATAGTAAAGGAAGAGCGGATAAATAGAAGATAAAGTAAGGTTTTACACTAGTAAAGAGCTGGCAAGGAGCCGTATTATAGAGTACCTTTCTACTAAAGAACTCCCCTAGTGGTTTTAGTTGGAATTCTATAAGAGTTTATTAAAAGGTAAAGTCTTAGAGAACTAAGACCCTTAAAGGGGAGGCAATTATAATAGGCCTTTTAAAAGGTATATATTAGATAAGACGGATAAAGGTTTTACTAATATCCTACTAATATCCTAGAGGAGACATAGTTAGATAAATAAGGTGTAAAGGGTTTTACTAGTGTCTTAGAAGAATTATAAAGGGAGCTAGTTCTCCTTTAGAGAAGAACTAGTAATTAGTCTCTAAATAGAAGAGGTTAGAAAGCATTTACCCTTTAATACATAAAGCTTGTTCTAAGTAGTTCTAAATAAATTATCTATAAAAGTTAGCGAAGCCAAGAAAGACCTAGACATCTCTATAGGACTTAGCTTAGGCCATTTCCTAATAGCTTTTACGCGGGCAGGATCTATTATAATATGTTACGGAACCTTACCGCAGAGGCCTCTATAGGAGAGCCCCGTGCTCTTGCGCATACCTTACGTATAGCTTACGTCAGCTACGCATAGGTATATTACCTCCTTACGCCCTCGACCCTTATAATCGATCGCGTAATGTCTTGTAGACTCCTTAAATATATACGCTCTATAGCCATTGCCCCATATCCCATAACATTACGTTGCGCCTTTTTACCACCAACGCTTAGCCTATAACCAATTCTATATCTCTATAACACTATAGGCGCTGCCAGAAGCAGTGTGTTTATAAGTTACCCTACTCTATACTTCTAAGGAACCCATAATATAAGACAATATTCCTTACTAGCCACTATGTTAAACCTAAAGAATAACCTAATACCTACACTTAACCTACGACGCTAATTAATCCTAGGAGGTGGATACTAAAAATGTCTTATTTTTTATTAATTATATAACTACGGATAAGTAAGCGGAAGGACTACTACCTATTGAAATTGAAATATAAGATGCTGAGATATTTATAAACATAGTAGCACAAGAACCTAATAAATACTACCGCCTTCTATAGAACTACTACCTAAAGCTTATATAAGCTAAGATGCGTACTGCCTAAGATCGCGATATTATTTAAGACCTATAAGCTTATAAGGCACTCGCTAATAATACGCGTTAAGAAACTAAAGATAACCTCTGTGTATTTAAACGCGATATCTAATAGTTAAAGAAGGCTAAGATTGTACTTATTGCTACAGTTACTAAAAAAGAAGGTATAATTAAATACTTATAATCCTAGCTTAATAAGCACATTTATAATAACACTATATACCTCTTTACTGTATATAACGCCACCTAAATCTCTATACCCCTAGTAACTTTACCTACTTAATACCTGACGGAGGGTTAACCCTAAAGTAGTAACAATAAAAGCTATAATAATTGAACCTAAGCTGCTGCTGTAGGATTTAATATATGTTACCCTAATCCCCTAATCTTTTAGGGAGACTATAAGGAATATAGCTACTAGAAGATACAAATCCGCAAGAAACTAACTTAGAGCGCCAGCCTTTTTCCTACAGAAGACACTAAGATTGGCTATATTATTGGGCGAATAAAGAGTATACTATTTAATAGACTCTTTGCCTAATAGGAGACTAATAACCCTTAGAAGTGGCAGTCCTATTAAGAAGTCCTTAATAATCTTAACCTAATATACTAAGACCATAACCTACTAGCTGCTAACTAAGCTAAACTACATTCCCTAAAGATAAACCCTACTAAATTATTTAATAAGTTTTATATTAAATTCTAGGAATATACTGGAGCCCTTACCTAAGACAATACTAAAGACTAGGAAGATCTCCTTAAAAAAGTTATTGCCTTAGTTACGCAGCCGCCAGCCATAATTATAATAATGTTTATAATATGGCAGCAGCCCTATAGAAGATTGAACAATAACTAAATCAGATTGCTACTACTAACTCTTGCCTAAAGATCTCCCTATGGAAGCCTACTAAACCTATATATACTAAGCTACTAACGCCTACTACCTTAAATACCAGATATATTGCTATATGCCACTACTATATAAGATAAAGACGTAGTAATAGTGGTAGAGTTAGATATAGAAATGGAAAACGTTAAGTTCTAGCCTTAAGTTGTAGGTTAAGACGCCCTAATAATAAGGGGATCTATATATTAGCCTACTTAATAGATAACTTAGTAAAGATAAATAGACGGAAATAGATAGTTTTACCTATAATAGGAATTACTGCTAAAAAATAATATAAAAGCCGTTCTATAATTAATTGCGGAGCTATTAATAAATTTATAGATACCTAATTTGTATATACTTATAACCTACTTACCTTACCCCTTACTAGAGCCCGCGCCCTATAACTTACTAATAGTAGTTATACCGTATAGAAGATTATATATATAGCATAACTCTACCTAAATATAAATGGGCACTAGGAAGAGCTCTAGGCCTATATTATACCACTTACCAACTACCCTATTATTCTTAGAATGAACTAGCTTAAATAATATAACTCTACTATTAACTAGAAAAAGAGAGAAGTAACCTTTAACTCTAAATACTGCAGAGAGACTTGCCTAGGGTATGGCCTAGCCGCCTCTATCTACTCCCTAGGATATTAACCTAAGGAACCCCTTATTACCCTACTTATAACTAACTACTATTATATAAGTGCCACGGCCTTCTACTGTATAGTATATAGGAAAGGCTAAACTGTTGCTATAGCCTCCTAATTATAACTATATAAGCTTAATAAAGAATAGGACTATGTCCTCTATAGTAATAGGATAGATATAGTTAACCTCCTAGAAAATAATGTCTCTATAGAACTCTATAGACTTTTACCTTTAGACTTTAAGAAGTTTGTAAAGCTTAAAAAAGGACTTGCTAATAAGGAACTCTGTAAGTTCCTCCCTAAGAGGTACTATGACTTTATTAACGTATGCTTATAAAAGAGCGTAGAGATACTCTCCCTATATTAACCTAATAACTATACTATTAATATTAAATAAGGAAAAACGCCACCCTATAAAAGACTCTACTTAATATTAAAAGACAAACTTCTAGTTATTAAAAAGTATATTAATAAACACCTTAATAAAGGATTTATTTATCCTAGTATATTCCTAGTAGCTACCCATATCCTCCTTACTAAGAAGCTAAAAGGAGGTATTTAATTCTGCGTTAACTATAGAGGACTTAATGCTATTATAATTAAGAACTAATACCCTATACCGCTTATACGTAAGACTCTTAAGTGGCTTAGTTAAGCTAAAGTCTATACTAAGCTTAATATTATCGCCGCCTTTAACCGCCTTTAAATATAAGAAGGTAATAAATAGAAAACCGTATTTGCATTATACTTTAGCTAATTTAAATATACTGTTATGCCCTTTGGCGTATATAATGGCCCAGGCAGTTTCTAAAGCTATATTAATAACGCCTTATAGGACTACCTTAACGACTTCTGCTCTGCATACCTAGATAATATACTTATTTATAATAATAACCCCTTTAAGTATATTGAGCACGTTTAAAAGGTCCTATAGCGCCTTATGGATATAGGACTTTATATTAATTTAAAGAAGTGCAAATTCTCAGTTATAGAAGTAAAATACCTTAAACTAATTGTTACTACTAAGGGTGTCTATATAGACCCTAAGAAGGTATATATAATTACTAAATAGCAAACCCCTAATTATATTAAAGACGTATAAGCCTTCCTTAGTTTTGCCAACTTTTATTAAAAATTTAGATATAACTTCTTAGATATTGTAGCACCACTTATAGCGATAATATAAATAAAGGGCCTTTTTATAAAAGTGTTACGGACCAACTCAGCAGTTTACAAATAAGCTTGATTGCTAGCTATTGACCATACTAAGTACATTAACGCGTGATGGTTTAAGACGTTTAATAAAGAACAGAAACAGGAACAGAAAACATAGTCAAAGAAATAGGAGTAGTTATGGTACGTGCGTAGGTGTCACGGGACTAATATGCGCGGGTAACTCCCGTAACAAAAAGGGAGAAAATATATTTACGTTTTATTTAGACGTCTAAATATAAGAAGGTGTTCTAAGACCTTAAAGACGCTTTTACTAAAATACCTATTTTAGCTTACTTTATACTAGGACAACAACTCTATTTTAAGACTAACTCCTTAAACTATATTAATGCTAGCATCCTTTTCTGGATAGGTGATAACAGTCTCCTCTACCTAGTTATATTTTACTTATTTAAGCTTATACTATAAGAATATAATTATAAGATCTATAATAAGGAACTTCTTATAATTATATAAGCGTTTAAGGAATTCTAACTAGAACTTTTCTTAGTAAAACCTAACTAGTTAACTAAAGTCCTTACAGATTATTGTAACCTTAAGTACTTTATAACTATAAAATAGCTAAACTAATACTAAGTACACTAGAACAAGTTCCTCTCTAATTTTAACTTTAAAATTATATATAGGCTAGGAGTATAAGGTACTAAGCCTAATAGTCTAATATGCTGCTTATAAGGCCTTCCTTAGTCTAAAGATAACCCCTATAATTAGTTCCAATAATAAATAATCCTAAAAGCATGGAACTTAGCCCTACGCATGCTACCTATAGTAGAGCTAACTGTATCTTAGCTTTATACTATAGAACTAGAGTTACCTCCTAAAATTAATAAGCTTATTACTACGGTATATAATATCGCTGTTAATCTATTACTATATTAACTTATTACCGCAAAGACCGCTAGCGCCTATATACTGCCTACTAACCTCTAAAGCTTAGGCTAGATTAATATAGCAGCCCTAGAAGTAAAAGAGAATAGGCTTTATTATAGAGGCCGCCTATTTATACTTAATTTAAAAAATCTATAATGGCAACTAATTAAAATGGCCTATAGCCTCTGATTAAGCGGCTACTTAGGTAAAAAAGGAGCCTATAAGCTCCTTAGCCGATACTACTTCTAGCCTAAAATAATAGATTTAGTTAAACGCTTTATAGGCGTCTGCTATAGCTATAAGCGCGCTAAGGCCTTTAATATAAAGTACTAAGGACTACTACACCCTTTATTAGTACCTATATAATAATAGGCAGATATTGCTATAGGTTTTATTATTAACCTACTACCCTATAAATAATACAGCCATACCTATAAGAATATTCTTATAATAATATGCCGACTTATAAAAGAGCGCTACTATATCCTAACTAAAGGCGTAGCTATTAGTAATGTTATTAACACCTTCTTCTATAAAGTTTATTAATTATATAGGTTACCTAACTTAATTACGTCCGACTAAGGCATATAGTTTAACTTTAATATATAGAGACAAATCTGTTAACGCCTTAGCATCTCTGTTAAGATATCTATATCCTTCTACTATAAAACTATTAGGTAACTAGAAAACGCTAATGCTAGTATAAAAACGTACCTATAATAGGTAGCTGCTTATAGTTAAGATAACTGGGTAAATTACCTTCTACTAGGCGAATTTGTAGCAAATAACTGTCTTAACTACTATAGGACTTACCCTATTCTTTGTAAATAAGGGTTACTACCCCTAATCTGGCATAGAGCTATTAGAACCTATTAATAAGTAACTACTATATAGAAAATGCCTTAAAATGCTACTTGCCAACTAGTATATAGATTGTATAAAAAAATCTACTTAACTACTATAAGGAAGAAATAGCCTAGGCTTAAGCAAAGCAGTGTTATGGGACACCTCTATGACACCTTATATACGTCTACCTGTTTCCACTAACGTAGCAAGAAGAGACTAACTGCGAGATAGCAATCTACGGCAATCTAACGGCAATCTACTACATTCTACCATATTCTGCCAAGTCTATTAAATTCTGCTAAGTTCTGCCAGGACCGCTACTTAAGTCCTATTCTGCTTTTTATATATATTAACTAAGTAACCAAACTAATAATATATACCCTTTCCTCCCGTTTTCTTACTTTCTCTCCTTATATAATATCTTAATTTTATTACACAGTTTATATACACAGCTTAATAATATCTACTTTACTATATATTATTGTCGCTTATACTTACTCCATAACACTATATTACGTTAAACTATATACTTTATTCTGCCTTAACTAACATATAAAACAATCTAGAAACCCCCTTATCCATAAATAACCTATATGCCCTATTTACCAAACAAATAAAAAGTCTCTAAAAGGCTTTTATAAACGCTCTTGCCTAATAAAAAGCACGCATCTAAAACTAACTCCTTAACCCCAAATTCGCTAGTTAATGCCCCTAAAAAAAAGTTATTTAAACGCCTCCCTAATCCTTCCGCCTATTCTAGTAAAAGGAGTAAGCTATGCTTTTTCCTTAACTAACTTTAAAACAAGCTAAGCGGTAATATTAATTGCTACCCTACTCCTAATAGTTAAATTTATTATGCTATAAGCCGCCTAAAAGAAGATGCTGTAGATACTATATACCTATTCCAACTAAGTACGGTAAAGAAACTAGTTACTATACTAAAAGCCTCTTATAGCGACCCTAACTAATAATAATAATAATAATTCATTGCTTAACGTCCGATTTGGATCTCTATTGGGCCTACGCGGACTACTCCTTATATATATGTGGGGAGAAAACTCTATATAAGAAAACCCCGTAATCCATCTCCCTGCCTTTTAGGACTCGCCTATATAGCGTTTATAAGGTCGCCTATATAGCGCCTGCGAAGCGCCTATAAGTTACCTATAGTGCTCTACTACCTTACTTTTTAACCTCTTTGGGAACTACTACTGCCGTAATAAGCCTACAGATGCGCTAGTATTATAAACTTAACTCTACTATTATAGAGTTATTAGCGGACGCCTAGTACTCGCCCCTTTGCCTTTTATTACCATTTCCTTTGCAACCCAGAACTGGTCTAGTATATTTTGGCTAATAAGCTACTAGGTAACCGCCTTAAGACCTTTTTATATTAAGAGCAGTGTATTATAGTTCTCTGTGCCAGCTACTAAGAGTATTACTTCTTAGTTAGTGCGTAAGGGGCATAATAGTATTACATATTTTGGTGTCTGTCTTGGCCAGCTATATTTATATCTTAGACTACCTACTAGGACACCTACATAGTAGAGCCAATCTTTTAGTCCTATTATTCCTATTCTTAGAAGTGTTGCTATTATATTTTCTGCCTTTATTAGGCCTTCTTAAAGCCCTTAGGTATTTACCCCCTATATCATTAACTATGCTATGGCCTAGGTTCCTCTTGCCTAAAACAGCCTCTATACCTTTAACTCCTATATACTTCTTTAGTGTTGGTCTAACCAGTATTATATTACGGTAAATAGTTTCCTAGTACTCTTTTATGCTCTACTTTAGCTCCTTTCTCTTTCTTGCTATTATCTTTACTAGTTTTTTACACGTCTCCCTTTCTCCTTTATATGGGCCTAGGCCCTAACACAGCACTATTCTTCTTCTACTTTTTTCACTTATTTCTCTAATATATCTTCCCTACTTTAGGGTTATTAGTTAGCTCTCCTATAGGGTACCCTAGGGTCCCTCTATAATTTATTTAGGCATGTCTTAATATACTTTATAATATTAGAGTTGCGCTTCTTTTACGCCCTTTACATTGCCGCAGCTTTAATATATAATTATAGTCTTATATTATTCTTATTTGCTAGTGGTATAGAAAATGGAGCAGGTACAGGTTGGACACTTTACCCACCTTTATCGGGTATACAAAGTCATAGGGGGAGGATATTAGCTTCCTTCTTAAGTAGTGCTATAGCCGTCCGTTTATACCTACCTGTTATACTCTAGAGGTAGGCTATTTAGACCTTTTAGAGTGGTTTAAGGAGTAATTTAGGGGGGCCTTTTTTGGTTTCTCCTATGGCCCAAATACTGGATCTATATGTTATGGTTGGCTAGATAACTGCTATATATAGTAGGCATAACCTCTAGAAGCATGGACCCTATATAGAATTAACGATTTTAGATATTATAATATACTGCACTTAGCCTTTGTGGGCCGCTTATAATGTATATACGCTCTACCAGAGCTTACTGTCTACCTATACTCCTAATACCCTTAGGCCTTAAACTGGTTAGCCCCCAAAGCCTTAGATATAGATTATATACTAGAGATCTATAGGTTAGTTACGTTTTCTTATAAAATAGATTAGCTGGTATTTCTCTAGTGAGAATTGGACTCTATATTATCTTGCCTATTCTATATAGGTGTTATAGGCTTTCTTTAGTGTTCTGCAGTTCTCTACGGCCGTTAGCCCATATATAATTAGGTTTATATTATTAACAAAGCCTATTCCCTGGGTCACCCCTTCCTTAAAGGACTTAAGTAAGTTGCTTATAAAGAAAAAGAAGAGTATAGGTAAGAGAGGTAATCCTTATAGTATTCCTGTTGCAACTATAATAGGGGGGCTCTAATATCTGCTAAAGACTAGTAATATTTCTTTCTGGCCTGTAAACCCTTAAATAAATTATATAATCCATTCTGGGAAGCCCTTTGCCCTAAGGATATATAGGAGGCGCTTATAGGGTATATTATTATAGGAACTACTAATATCTAGGCTAAGCATTAATACTATAAAGTCCCTTCACATTGCCTATGCAGATTTAATGGTGGCGGCAAGTAACGTAAGTGCTAATAGTGTTAAGCGGTTCTTTCTTGTCCCTATTTAACTTTATGGTAATAAGGCGTGTTCCTTAGCTGTGTTTGCTATATAGTCCGCTACTACCCTTTCTAAGATCTTGTTAAGGGTGTTTTCTAAGGCAATAGGGCGGTAGCTTCCTGGGATTAAGTAGTCTGCTTTACCTTCTTTTTATAGAACAACCATTATTATAGATCTTCTGAGTTATGGGTAGTAGCCTATAGTAAAGTATACTCTAGCTATATCTGCAAGCTAAGGTGCTATAAGTGGTCTATAGATCTTTAAGGCCTTATTTAGTATCCTATCTAGTCCTAATTCTATATTATTTAAAAGGTGGCTAATAGTTCTGGCCATTTCCTCTATTATTATATCGTTGTTAACCCATAGGTAAGTTACTGGTGTTTTACCTATAATATTACTAAGGTCTACTAGAGCTAGTTAAGGAAAGAGCCTTTCTATAAGGATCTTTGCCTTCTTATTATTATTATTAGTGGCCTATAACTCCCCTGCTCTTTATAGGGGTAGTAGATATAAGTCTTCTACTAGGCGCCCTGCCTTTTTCTTTACCTATTTCGCTATGGCCTAAAGGCCCTTATTATAGGAGAGGCTTAGGTTAGAAGTGTGCTTATTTATAAACCATCTCTAGTTGTTCCTTACTTCTTTTTTTAGGGTATTCTTTAACTAGTTTCTTATGTCTTTATATTGTCTCTCATCTTTAGGGTTGTAACTACTTATATATTTTCTTCTTGCTTATTATTGGCTAGCAATAAGAGCTGTACATTATATAGACTATATATATCGCGTATGGGGGCCCAGTTATAAGACCAGGCAGTGCTTTTTTAGCCCGTTTTTTATTACTGCCTAGATCCTTTCTAGTCTTTAGTCAATTTCCTTAGGGGTAGCTAATAAGCCTCGCTTATTTGGTATTAGGTGGATTTCTTCTAGGTCTTAAAGTTATTGTTTAATTATATTAAGGAAGCTGTCTGTCTTAAGCTTCCTTATTATATATCTTTTGCTATTTAGTTACGCCTTAACACTTAGGTCTAGCTATATCTGGATAGGGATATAGTCTAAGGTGAGTGCCTATTTTTCTTTGGGGTTATACCTTTTAAGTCTCTGGTATAGGCCTTTGTCTATAAATATAAGGTTAATTATACTTCTGGTAGAGCCTTATTACTATATAATTGCTCCTAGGGAGGTGGCTAGTTTAAGGCCCTAGATATCTATAGCTCTTAATAGGCACTCTGCCTATTATTTAGCAGCAATATAGATACCCCCCTACTACGGGTGGTAGAGGTTTATGTCTCCTAATAGGATAAACTCCGTGCCTTTAGTTTTTAGTAAGCTTATTACTGATATAATATTCTTTATTTATAGGACCCCTTTAACCCTAGGGTTATACATATTAATAATTTATACTGGTCCCCTATATGTCTGGATTATTATAACTGCAATATCTAGGTTAACTGCCTGCTATAACTATAAGGATAGGCTAATAGCTTTACTAATTATAAAGCACATATATATAGCTGCTTTTGGTTTATATAGGAGCTAAAATCCTTAGGGGTAGTATATTGATTGTGTATAGGTATTATAATACGGCTCTTGTATAGCAAGGATATAGTATTTCTCTGGGCCTAGGCTGTCTAGTAGGGGCCTTATAAGACGGTGGTTTATATTACCGCAGTTATACTATATAATGGATAGGTAGCGGACCCCTAGTAAGAGTCCTTTATCTCTCCTTTATTCCTCGCTTCTTCTATTTCCACTTTCTCTAGGATTTTTAAAATTTCTGTCTCTTGTGTCTATACCCTAGTTGCTACTTATTTTATATAGAGCTTTCTATTCCTATATCTTGTATTCCTACTAGCGCTTCTATATCTAAGTCTATTATTGTCTCTGGTTCTTCCCCTAATCTTACTAGTTAGCTATATACCCTTTATAGGTTAGCTGTAAATATTACATTTGCTGTGTTAAGTCTAATTCTTAATTATCCTGGTTTTAAGCTTACTATAGCTATCTATAGAGGTCTTCCTACAGGGCGTCCTCTCCCTTATGTCCCCTGTAACCCTTATATCCCTATTTAGTCTAGTAATATCGCGCGGCGTTGCTTCTGGCCCATTAAGGCTTAAGATGGCTGGCCTAGCCCCTTAGTATTAAAGGTAGGAAACGCTAGGAAGGCACCTGTGTCCCCCTAGCTTATTGTCTATTATTTCCATTTATATAACCTAGCGTGCAGTTATTCCCGCAGCTATTAAGCCCTTGCCTTCTGTCTCCCGTATTTGATATAGTCTTCTCTCTCCTACGCCTTATGTGTGCTTTAGTAGCAGTTTGCGCATTTTGTTTGGTCTTGGTTTAAGCAATGTCTTATATTATAGGGGCCTGTACAGTGGCCGCAGCACATCTATGCTGCGCATGTGGATTAGGTGTGTCCCTATTATACACAGTAGTAGCATTATTCTAGGCATAGTCTGAAGTTGTAGAGCCTTGTATTATATATAAGGCCATTTATAATTATTCCTTTTTAGATAAGGAGTTTTTGCATTCTTAGTGTAAGTGTGCTAATAATAAGGGAGCTATGCATTTAACTAGCGTCTCCCTAGCGAGTCTCTAGCAACCCTTATATCCTCTTATTGTTTTTATTATTTACTTAGTTTGCATTTTCCTATTAAAGCTATTAGATTTGGGTAATCTTAAGTCCTAGTATAAAGCGTTCCGTTTATCTTACTATCTTCTATATAATTGCTGTGTTGTCTACCTAGCGTCCCTTTTCTACCCTAAGGCTTATGGGAACTACTAGGACTTTAACTAGGTAATCCTTATGGAGTACTTTTACGCCAATACATTCTCCTAGCCTATCCCCTGCCCTTATAGCTTATTCTTTTGCCTATTAGTCCTTTAGGGTGACTTTAATATCTCCGCTCCTAAGGTGTCGGACTATAATAGTGTTGTGGACCTCTTTACAGATCTCTATAAGGACTTCTGTTTCTAATTATCCCCTAAGCCCCTCTGCCTTTTCTATGTTTGGTTATATTGTGATTATATGTCCAGTTGTTGTCTTAAGGGGGGTGGGTTCACTATGCTATGGAAGCGCAGCTACGGCGGCCTAGGTGCGGTTTGCCGGTAAGGGGGGATTTTGTTTGTTTTTAATTTTGCTTAGCCGTTAGAGGATTTAATTAAGGGTTTGCTAGAAGGGCGCCTAAGGAGGCGACCCTAACTAAGTTATTATATTATAAAGGAAACTAAATAAGATAACATAGGGTTTTAAGAACTTCCTATTATACTTTGCTAAATTCTACTGCTATGCTAAGGAGACTAGATGGAACGAACCCACCTTAATTAATCGCCTAGTAGAATCCTTAAACCCTAAACTAAAAGTATCCCTTATAGGAGTTAAACTGCTAGATACTATTACTGCCTACGCTAATGTCATTAATGGCTTATATAATGACTTACTACACCTTACCCTAAAATATATACCTTAATACTCTGCCCCCTAACCGCCTAAGACCTATAAGGACTTAGACGCTATGGATATTAACACTAGGACCCTTTCTTATGCCCTAAAAGGATCTACTAAATAAGAGTAACGCATTAAATATGGCCTTTGTTTTAAGTGCGGAAGCAACGCTTATATCTTTAGCTACTATTCCATCCCTTTTTAAAAGAATTTATAAATAGCCAATACCAGCAGCCGTTTACCATACTAATCCTCTAGTTACCGTCTCTAATTCTTTCCTGGTTTTAGCCCTATATTTAGCAAATATTACTTATAAGGATAAAGTTATAACTGATATTCTATAGGAACCCCTTCCCGCTCGCCGTTAAAAGGCGTGTCCTAGAGTTAAGTCGCTCTCTAGGATAGCTATATTATAGGATCTTATTAAATATATTAGATATTGCAAATCCTAACTCTTAGAATTATAGTATAACTGTTAACTGCTGTTTTTAGCAGAAAAGTTAATAGGCTAATGCTTAAGTCCTAATTAACACTAGAGCTAGTGGCATAGAATTTATTAATAAGATCTTTATGTAAGACAATAGGTTTACCCTAATACCCCTTAACCGGCATATTAATATATTTGGATTTAATGGCAAACGTACTATCTTAGGCCGTATTACTTATATAGCGGTCCTAAGACTCTAATACCTAAACTATAAAGAATTAATTAAGCTTTTTATAACTACCCTAGGTTACCTAGTAATCCTTAAACAACCTTAGATAAAGCTATATAAGATAACCATTAATTAAGACAACCTTAAGCTTCTATTTACTGCCTTACATTATAAGCAGAAGTGCTTTATAACTTACTACTTAAGCCCTAAACTAAAATCTAAAAAATCTACTAAGATTTACTAGTCTAAAAATTCCATTAACATCCACCCTGCACCTAAAAATTCCACTAAATTCTACTAAAGTGAGACTTCTACTAACTTTTACTAAGAACCTAAAAATAATATATAACTATATAAACTAACTCTAACTGCTGCACCCTAAACTAAGTAGAAGCTTAAGCTTAATATATAAAAGAACTAAAAGAACTAATTTTCTACTATAAAAAGGATACTTAAAGAACCCAAACCCAAATCTAATACTAACTTTGTACCTAACACTGAACCTAAAACTACGTAAGAAACTAAGGATAATTTAAGCCTTAGATATCTATATAATAATTATTATTATTCATTGCTTAACGTCCGATTTGGATCCCTGTTGGGCCCACGCGGACTACTCCTTATATATATATAGGGAGAAAACTCTATTTAAGAAAACCCCGTAATCCATCTCCCCGCCTTTTAGGGCTCGCTTACAAGTCACCTATAAGTCACCAGTGGTGCTCTACTACCTTACTTTTTAACCTCCTTGGGAACTACTGCTGCCGTAACAAACCTATGGACGCGCTAGTATTACACACTGTACTCTACTCCTGTAGAGTTATTAGGGGGCGCCTATTACTTACCCCTTTACCTTCTATTGCTATTTCCTTTGCAACCTGGAACTGGTCTAGCACATTTTGGCCAATAAGCCACTGGGTAGCCGCCTTAAGGCCTTTCTATATTAAAAGCAGTGTATTATAGTTTTCTGTGCTAGCTGCTAAGAGTATTACTTCTTGGCCGGTGCGTAAGGGGCATAATAGTATTATATATTTTAGTGTCTGTCTTAGCCAGCTATATTTGCACCTTAGGCTACCTACTAGAATACCTACCCAATAAAGCCAATCTTTTAGTCCTATTATTCCTGTCCTTAAGAGTGTTGCTATTATATTTTCTGCCTTTATTAGGCCTTTTTAGAGCCCTTAGGTATTTACCCCCCATAGTATTACCCATGCTATAGCTTGGGTTCCCCTTACCTAAGTCTACCTCTATACCTTTAACTCCTATTTATCTCTCCAGTGTTGGTCCAACCAGTATTATATTGCGGTAGATGGTTTTCTAGTACTCTTTTATACTCTACTTTAGCTTCTTTCTCTTCCTTACTATTGTCTTTGCTAGCCTCTTACGCGTCTCCCTTCCTCCTCTATATAGGCCTGGGCCCTAGCGCTATACTATTCTTCTTCTACTTTCTCTACCTGTTTTTCTAATATATCTTCCCTACTTTAGGGTTATTAGTTCCTTCTCCTATAGGGCACCCTAGGGTCCCTCCATAGTTTATTTAGGCGTGTCTTAATATACTTTATAATATTAGAGTTGCGTTCCTTTTACACCCTTTGCATTATATTAGCTTCAATATATAGTTATAAGGGGGAAATATTGGCTTCCTTTTTAAGCAGTATATAACGGAACCTTGTAGTAGGAACTGCGGTGGGTTCTATTATTAGGCTAGGTATATAGGTAAGAACAAAACAACAACGTAATAACAACTAGTGGAGTAGTTGCCCAACAGATTAACTCCAATTATATTCTAAGATTTACTACAAGGAGAGAACTATCTATAGTAGGGACTGAGGTCCTTTAAATATACAACTATACTCCTAAGAAATCCTCTCTTATATGTAAGGTACGTGTTGTCTATATTAAATGTAACATCCCTCTTATTTAATGCAGTTAACGCGTTTAACACTATATAACCTCGGTTACCATTCCTTGTTATATAGTTCCACCGGATCTATCCTAGACTATACCTGTATTAACCAACTAGCTTCCACCGACTTTTCTCTAAGTAGTTATAATATTATACTTAAAGCGTCCGTAATACTATCTCCCTTCTCTTTATCTTTGTCCTTAAAGATTCCTAATATCTCCAAGTCGTCTACTAAAGGTGTAATATCCGTTTAATTAGTCTAGTTAATATCCTTACTTATTATACCTAAAGCTTCTTCTTCTCTTTTCTAGGTTAAGTGTTGCCTTTATACAGTTTCCTCTATACTGTTACTAGGTAAGGTGATGGCAATTCCCTGCTCTTATTGCGCTAAAGAGGGGTTAGTGTGCGTTACGCTAGCAAGTCCTATATCTTAACAACCCTTCTTTTGCTCTAAGTGTACCAAAGCAAACGTTTAATTATCCTATAACGTTCGCTCTGTCTCTAACGCTAAGTATACACGTCCTATAACTCTTAACAGTCTTCGAGTTCCCTAAGTAACTTATTATAGGGTCTCATGTTTAATCTACCACTATAAAGCTTAACAGTAAGCTGGCCTCCGCGCTACTTAAGGTTTAACATGCCTTAGAAAAGTCCGCACGCGTTCTTAAAGCTCAACGTTTAGCTTATGCTCGTCTTTAACGTCTTAAATGTGTCTATAAAAAGGTCCGTTCCAAGAAGTAGAAACTAGTTTAATAGGGTTTATCTAAGCTAGGTAACAAAAGAACTGGTTTTCCTCCTATAAGGGAAACAACTCTAAGTAGCTCAGCAATTACTCCTCTTAGGTCCCCCTTAGGTGACTTATTTTTCGGCGATCCTTCCTTATTAATATTACCTAACCTACTTTCTTTTAATACTCCTATACCTTTCCTATAGCGTTCTTTAAATTGTCTAGTAGTTCTTAGGTAGTCTCGCTATAGCCTATTTACTTTACTTTATACTATATTTCGTCATCTACATCCTTATAACTAATGATCTTTAAAACTTGCTATTTGTCTTCCTTTTATCCTCTATACATATCTACCTTGTAGACTGGTGGCTTAATATTCCCGTATACTAGCTCTAGCATTGCAACGTGTTATATAGGGTAGATTTTTATTTTAGCTAGTAGGTTTAACTTATACATAACTAATAAAATTCTTTGCTTAACTTTAAAAGGTCCTAGTCTAATATAGTCTAATTTCTTACTTAGTTATCTACTCTTAAAATTTTTGTATAGTAGCCATACTTTATCCCCCTCCTTAAGATCTGGTCCCTTAGATCTCCTAGCATTATAGTACCTTTTTATTCATTCTTGTACTAGTTTAGCCGTTTCTTTAAGGTCTGTATAAAGATTCATTAACGTCTCTATTCTTTACTTAGCTGTGCTACTCGTCTTTTTTGCTTATTATAGCGATAACGATATTCTTAGCTTATATCTGTAATTTGCCTTAAATAGTAATATCCCCATTCCTTCTTACGGTATTGCATTATATACAAACTGTATAACTAGTAATAACAATACCTAATTATTCTACGCGTAATTAATATAATGCCTTAGATACTACTCTAGTGTCTAGTTTAGTCTTTCCATTTATCCATCCGTCTGCGGATAATACACTATAGATATTACTGCGCGAACTCCTTGTTCTACTAGAAACACTTCCTAAAATACTACTATAAATCTTAGATCTCTATCCGATATAATCTTATCTAGTGCTCCATATCTTGCGAATACTTCCTTTATATAGATTCTAGCGACATCTTCTACTAATATCTCTTTAGTGTATGCTATAAAGTATCCCCACTTTATTAGCTTGTCTACTATTACTAAAATCACGTCCTAATCTTGTCCTATAATAGAATCTCTTAACTTTGGTAACTTAACAATAAAGTCCTATAATATAACTTCCCATGGTCTTCCTAGTGTCTTAACAGGTTGTAGCCCTCCGTACAGCTTATACCTTATTGGTTTATTTCTTTAGCAATCTAGACATTTCTTTATAACTTATCTTACTAATCCCTAGATTCCTTAAATAACGTACTCCTTTTAAAGCCTTAACACTAAGCCTGTAGCTCCATTGTGTCCTTATATTATTCCCTTATGGAATTCCTTAATAAATTCTTCTATAATAGACTTAGGCATATATATTGCTTCTCTATTTTTATATTACTCTAAGTCTAAATCCTCTATCTATGCTTCTTAGATCTTCTATATCTAATTACTTTCTAGTAATTTATAGACCTAACTTTCCTTAGTCGCTGTAATCTTTAGATAATTATACCTAATTAATCCATCTTAATCCTTTTATAATAAAGCTCCCGATAGCTTTTTATTACTTTATAGTTTAGCCTTTCTACTTAGAGTATCTACTCGTGCATTGTCTATATCCTTAGTATACTAAATTTCGAAATAGTATTCTATAAGCATTTCCGCCCATCTAACCTATCTTTAGTTAAGTTCCTTTGTTATTAGGAATCCTATAAAGTTCTTATAGTCCGTTTTAACTATAAATGGTTTCTCTATACCTTATAAGAATGCTCTCTATTCCTTAAATACCGTAACTATACCTAATAACTCCTTGTTGTAGATGTCATAGTTTAACTCTAGTGGTGTTATCTTTTGACTATAGTATGTCACTAGGTGCTATCTATTTTAATATTTCTATAGGAAGTACGCCCCTAGTATAAAGTCTAATATATCTATTTCTACAACTATCTCTAGACCTGGTTGATAGATCTTAAAAACTGGCTCCTAGGTAAATAACTCTTTAACTCTCTTAAACAGTTCTTATTGCTCCTTCCCCTATGCCCATAGTTCTTCTTTCTTGGTTAACTGTGTAAATGGCTTAATATCCTATAACTATTGCGCTATAAACCTTCTATAGTAATTATAAAACCCTAGGAACGATCTTAACTGCGTAATATTCTCTAGTTCCTACCAATTTACTATAGCCTCAATCTTCTTTAGATCTATACTAAGTTGGCCTAGTTTAATAATAAATCCAACGAAATTAGTCTTCTTAGTAAAGAACTCGCATTTCTTAATTACTACTAGCATTTGTTCTTCTTATAGTCTCTTTAAGACCTATTTGATATATTCTCTATATTCCTCCTTATTCTCTAAGTAAATAATAATGTTATTAAGGTATGCTATAACAAATTCATCTAGGTGTTCTTCTAATACACTATTAATTCGCTTCTAGAACGTTACTAGTATATTTATAAGCCCAAATTGCATAACTAATAGTTTATATAGTCCTTCCTTTAACCTAAAGGCTGCCTTCCATTTGTTGCCTTTCTTAATCCTAATCTAGTGGTACGCCTACCTTAGATCTATCTTTATAAAGATCTTTGCGTTACCTATCCTATCTTAGATTTCGCTAATTAAGGGTAAAGGATACCTATCCTTCCTAGTAATGCTGTTTAACTATTTATAGTCTATACACATCCTAAGTTTTCCGTTTTTCTTTAGGATAAACAATACTGGATATTCTGCTAATAACTGTAATAGTCTAATATATCCCTTTTATAAGTTCTCCTAAATAAACTCCTTAAGCGCTACTAACTCGGTTTCAGTAAGCTTATAAATTGGAAAGAACTTTAGACTTATTCCCTTTTTTAATTCTATCTTATAGTCCTAAGCTGTATGCTCTAATAGCTTTTCACTTTCTGGTAACTATAACTTTTTACCATACTTGTAGTATCTCTTTGGTACATAACTTAAGCCTCGCTTAGTCTCTTTATATATTATTCCAACTTAGTACCATACCAACTTAGTTTACTATCGCACTTTACGCCATTATATATTCTTAATATCGACCTAACCTATAACCCAATCAATCTTTAGATTATACTCCTATAACCAAGGCATTCCTAGTATTGCCTTGTCCTGTCCTAATGGTAGAATATCAAAAGACATTCTAACTGGTCTCCCTTTAATAGTTATCTAAATAGGTCCTATTTTAAAATTAATAATACCTCCTCCATAGGCTATCTGATCTCCTGAAATCGTTATAAGTAGATATAGGTGTTTTTTCTATCTATATAGTAACCCTATCCTTTCTACTGCCTTTAGTAACATGTGGTTTCTAATTACTCCACTATCTACTAATACTTCAAACTGCTGATCTTGCCACTTAGCTCTTAAATTTAGGTATTATCCTTAAATTCCTTTAAGGGTCTAAGGCTCTAATACTAGTTCCCTCTAGTCCTATACGCCTCCTCTTTTCCCAACTATTGGCTGCTAGATCCTGCCTATACTTAGTCTAACTTTAGCTAATACTTAGTTCGTTTCTTTTCCTCTATATACTATAGACAAGTATTCTCTAGGCACTCCCACCACTATTATCTATCTAGGTATTCTTCTATAAGGAATCTTCCCGGTTAAAGTATTAAGTCTCCTTAACCTTGTACTTCTACTGGGTGCTAACTATATATATACTTAGCGTTTCTAAACCATTTTTCTTCTAGTGCCCAATATATCCTTACTAGGTACTTCCGGTTTTTACTTTTAGGTGCTCTATACATATTATATATATTATCCACATAAGCTATCCACAATAGTATATAATACGCTGCATGTTTTAGGTTAACTTTTAGTTTATTTTTATCCTTAAATTTAAACCTATACCTAGTTAACCTAACTACTGGTATCTCTACTATAGGTATTAAGATTTATCGCTTACTTCTCTAGTCCCTAGATCCTTCTTTTAGGTTCCTTGACGTCATAATTAGTGCTCCTTTAATATAACTTATACGTTTTTCCGTAATAGGTTAGTCTTGGATAACTTTTTTGTCTAGCTACATATAAAAGTCTTCCTATTTATTACTATGTTGCTGCCTATACCACTTTCCATATAGCTGGTTTAGTGTGTATAGTTTATCTATTAGAAAGTACCTTATTATCGCTGCATTATAACATCCTTTGGTATGTCTTTCTTTAAACCTAGTTGGAATATCTAGATTCTCTTCTTATTCCAGTTTATCTAACTATTTTACCCTAGGTATCCCTGCACTTAGCCTATTAGTAACTCTTTATATAGGTGCTCTATTCCTTATACAACCTAGTATAGCTAACCTCTTATCTAGCTTTTGCTCCTGCTATATAATAATTCTTGTTTTAAACTTATCCATAGTTTCTTATTTTCTGCGTCTTGTAGCTAGATCTTTGTAGTTATTTTGCTTTTTAATCCTAGTATTAACTGTTTAATCTTTAGGCTAAACACTATGTTTACCTAGGATTGCTAACATTCTTATTTGTTCTCTAAACTTATAGTTCTTAAACTTGCGTCCTATACTCATTTATTTGTTGCTAAACTGAGTTGCTGCCCTTTCCTATCAGTTTTCGTCTGTTGTGGGTCCTTAGGTGTGTCTTATCTCACTTTAAGAATCTTAAGCTTCTCTTATCTCTTCTTAAGAGTCTTAAGCCTGTGGCCTTTTGCCTTTATTAAGTGATAAGCTAGCACTAGCAGTTATCTACTTGCTTAGTTTCTTCTAAATATTGCTCCTATTGTCTTGTAAAGCAATAGAAATTGTATTTAATGGTGTTATAATACCCGTTACTAAACCCTATTCTGTAATGGTCTTAGTCTCTACTTCTATTTTAACTTCTCTAAGGTTTGCATGCTCCTAGTAAGCTGCCTTTATTACCTTATTATTAGTAAATGCTTCGCCTGTGTTAAATTTATTGTCTTTAATGTCCAATCTATAAGCTAGTTCGTTGGTTCCTTTAAACTTAGATAATAATGGCTCCTGCGGCTAATAGCTTGCGCCGTACTTAGCGTCCTTATAAATTCGGTATACATTATTGTAATAATACGCAAAACTATTAATCGAACACTTTTTCGTTCCTTATAGTGCACTATTATCCCTTTATACGTACGTGCCGTCTACTGGCCTAGTTCCCTTTACTATATAGTTACTCTAACCACCTCTATAGTCTCTAGCGAAATAACCCTGTTTTCTATAATTTATGTAAGCCCTATCTTTAAACTATTTTTCTTACTATAGAGTCCGCCTAAACATCTTCTACTACTAAAATCCCTAGTTTGGCCTCTACTCCTAGGTCCTTTAATTACTTAATCCTTAACCTCTAGGTTTCTATAGTTTCTTTTCCCACCTTTAGGTTTCTTTGGTACCGCTTAGGTCTATTAGCTCTGCGCCATTCCATAGTTTTTAACTCTATATCTATCGTTACATACTCTGCGCCTTATATAACTATAGAACTCTATCTTGCCCTCTCTTAGCTTGTTCCCTTTAATAGATTCTATTATTAATCTTTATTAACTAATCTATTAACTCTCTTAAAGTATCCGCATCTTCTATTAGGATAATTGCGTCCTAGACTTTAACCTTAAGTCCCTGTTTATACTATGCTATAAGCGCCCTATCGTTCCACTTAACCTGCGTAGCTAGTATTTAAAACTATGTTATATATTTAATTACTAAAGTGCGTTGTACTAAGTTCTAAAGCTTTTATTCCGCTGTGGTTGTGGCCTTTAGGTTTTTAAATATCTATATTAGTTGCTCTGCGAACCCGTTCTAACTGGCAAATATATACCGTACATCCTGGTTAGTAGTTGTTATGCTATTAGCCTATATTTCCGTGAGATACGGCTTAAACTACTTAAGTGCCCTCCCCATTAGGAACAATCCTGCATAGGTTACTTAATCTAACAATATTACTAACTTCGCTCCTTCCTGTACTACCTTAAAGTGCATTTGCATAAGAAATCCCTTAAGCTTTAACTTCTCTCCTAAGAATCGTTTAATTGAGGGTAGCTTAATCTTTACTACTCTAATTCCATTAATACGTTCTTTAAGTATCCTACTATTATCTTATAAGTAATTAACTATTTCCTATAACTAACCTTGCGTAACCACTTGTGAATCCCCCTTGTCTATACTAGTATCACCTGGCTCTAAGGTTGTGGCTGCCGTTAACGCCGTTATAACTAGTACTGCTCTTAGTGGCATATTATTCGATCTTGTTCAATACCATAACCTAGGTAGTAAATGTGTAACAGAACCTTATAGTAGGAACTACGGTAGGTTCTATTATTAGGCTGGGTATATAGGTAAGAATAAAACAACAACGTAATAATAACTGGTGGAGTAGTTGCCTAATAGATTAACTCCAATTATATTCTAAGATTTACTACAAGGAGAGAACTATCTATAGTAGGGACTAAGGTCCTTTAAATACACAACTATACTCCTAAGAAATCCTCTCTTATATGTGAGGTACGTGTTATCTATGTTAAACATAACATCCCTTTTGTTTAACGCAGTTAACGCGTTTAACACCACGTGACCTCGGTTACCATTTCTCGTCACATGGTTCCACCGGATCCATCCTAGACCGTGCCTATATTAACCAACTAGCTTCCGCCGACTCTTCTCCAAGTAGTCGTAACATCGTACTTAAAGCGTCCATAACACAGTGCTGTGGCTGTTCGCTTATACCCACCTATTATACTCCTAAGGTAGGCTATTTGGACCTTTTGGAGTGGTTTAAGGAGTGATTTAGGGGGGCCTTTTTTAGTTTCTCTAGTAGCCCAAATGCTAGATCCATACGTCATGGTTAGCCGGACAACTGCTATATATAGTAGGCGTGACCTCTAGAAGCATGGACCCTATATAGAATTAACAATCCTGGACATGGCAATATACTATACTTAGCCCTTACAGGCCGCTTGCGCCGTATATACGCTCTACTAAAGCTTGCTGTCTACCTATACTCCTAATACCCTTAGGCCTTAAACCGGTTAACCCCTAAAGCCTTAGATATAGATTGTATGCTAAAGATCTACAGATTGGTTACGTTTTCTTATAAAATAGATTAGCTGGTATTTCTCTAGTAAGAATTAGACTCCATGTCGTCTTGCCCATTCTATATAGGTGTTATAGGCTTTCTCTAGTATCCTACAGTTTTCTGCAGCTGTTGGCCCATATATAATTAGGTTTATATCATTAACGAAGCCTATCCCCTGGGTTGCCCCTTCCTTAAAGGTGTTAAGCAGGTTGCTTACAAAAAAGAGGAAGAGTATAGGCGACAGAGGTAATCCTTATAGTATTCCTATTACAACTATAATAGGGGGGCTCTAGTATCCGCTAAAGACCAATAATGTTTCTTTCTGGCCTATAAATCCTTAAATAAATTAAATAATCTATTCTGGGAAGCCCTTTGCCCTAAGGATATATAGGAGACGCTCATAGGGTATATTATTGTAGGCGCCGCTAATATCTAGGCTAAGCATTAATACTACAAAGTCCTTTTGCATAGCCCATGCAGTTTTAATGGTAGTAGCGAGTAGTGTAAGTGCTAATAGCGTTAAGCGATTCTTTCTTACCCCTATTTAGCTTTATGGTAGTAGGGCGTGTTCCTCTACCGTGTCTGCTATGTGGTCCGCTATAACCTTTTCTGAGATCTTGCTTAGGGTGTTTTCTAAGGCAATAGGGCAGTAGCTTCCTGGGATTAAGTAGTCTACTTTACCTTCTTTTTATAAAACAACCGTTATTATAGATCTTCTAAGTTGCGGGTAGTAGCCTATTACAAAGCATGCTCTAGCTATGTCTGTAAGCCAAGGTACTATAAGTGGTCCACAGGTCTTTAGGGCTTTGTTTAGGATCCCATCTAGTCCTAGTACTGTGTTATTTAAGAGGCGGCTAATAGTTCTGGCCATTTCTTTAGTTATTATATCGCTGTTAACCCTCAGGCGAGTCACCAGTGTTTTACTGGTAATATCGCTAAGGTCTGCTGGAGCCGGTTAAGGGAAAAATCTTTCTGTAAGGATCTTTGCCTTCTCGTCATTGTTGCTTGTGGCCTGTAGTTCGCCTGCTCTTCGTAGGGGTGGTAGGTGTGGATCTTCTACTGGGCGTCCCGCCTTTTTCTTTGCCCATTTCGCTATATATCTATATAATTAGAGCTTCCCTATTAGTATAACTTGCCAGGAAACCTAAATATACGATCTTTACTATTATAATGGCCGATATTAAAAAGGCCCTAGCACTAAAGAAGCACACTAACCCTGCTATAAAAGTACTAGTATGCCACTATAAGCACCTAGAGGTATTCTTATAAAAGGAAGCTGACAAGTTAGTAGAGCACCAACTATATAACCATAAGATTATACTTAAAGAAGGAAAACAGCTAGGATTTGGACCCCTATATAAAATGTCCTAAAATAAACTCTAAGTGCTGCGGAAGTACTTGGATGAATATCTAAGTAAAGGATTTATTAGAGCAAGCTCTTCGCCTATAGCTATACCTATAATCTTTATTAAGAAACCTAGCGGCGGTCTATACTTCTATATAGACTACTAAGCTCTTAACGCTATTACCATTAAGAATTAATACCCGCTCCTATTAATTTAAAAGACACTAAACTAATTAAATAAGGCTCGCTATTATATAAAACTTGACTTTATCTACGTATTTAACAGCCTCTATATTGCAAAAGGAGATAAAGAGCTTACTATATTCTGTACTAAATACAGACTATTTAAATACTTAGTAACGCCGTTTAGCCTTATAAATGCCCTAAGTTTATTCTAATACTTTATAAATAATACCCTATAACCTTATCTAGACGTTTTCTGTACTGCTTATATTAACAATATCCTAGTATATAGTAATAACCTAACTAAATATAAGAAATACGTTAATCTTGTCTTAAAAGCCCTATATGGAGCTAGCTTACAATTAGATATAGATAAGTGCGAATTCCATAAAACGGAAGTCCTATACCTTAGACTTATTATTTTTATAAATAGTATATAAATGGACCTAAAGAAGATTAAAGTAATTATAAACTAGTAAGAACCTAAGAATATTAAGGACGTAAGAGTCTTTATAGGATTTGCTAACTTCTACTAATAGTTTATTAATAACTTCTCCGCCCTAGTCTTACCCCTTATAGCTCTAACCTAAAGGATAAAACCTTTATCTTTAATAAGGAATGTAAGAAGGCCTTTGCCTATCTAAAAGTTATATTTACTACCGCACCTATACTCTAACACTTTAACCTAAACTAAAAGAGTGTTATAAAAGCTAACTTATCTAACTATATTACTAGAGGTATTCTGTCTTAGTATAATAAGGAAGAAGTACTGCACCCTATAGCATACTTTTTAAAACGACTACGTTTAGCTAAATATAACTATGAGATCTATAATAAGGAATTGTTAGCCATTATTAGATATTTTAAATAATGGCGACCTAAACTAAAAGGTGCTGGATTTCTAATTAAGGTCCTTAGCGACTATAAGAATCTATAGTACTTTACAACTATAAAATAGCTAGGTTATTGTTAAGCCCGCTAGTTAGAATATCTGTCTTGTTTCTAATTTTTAATTATATACCGCCTAGGCGTTTAAGGTTAAAAACCTAATGCCCTAACCTAATATTTATAAGATATACTAGTATAGGAAGAAGCGCGCGCCTACTGTAATTAAACCCTACTTCACCCTAAATAATTTAATCCCCTAGCTAAAGACCTTACAGTATACGCCCTTAAAATAACCAATTAATTAATTAAATAGATTATAATTAATAAATACCTAAATAACGAGTTTATTTAAGAGATACTTAAGCTAATTTAAGATAGCGTTAGACGCTCTAAAAAGATCTCTTTAAGTGAATGTAAAGCTTATAGAGACCGCTTGTACTACTAGAACCGCCTAGTTATACCTAACTATAATAAACTTAAGCTTAAGCTTCTTAAACATGTATATTCCTACCAGTAGCCGGCCACCTAGGCTATAGAAAAACCCTAGAACTACTCTAATAGGAGTACTATTGGCTAAATATATATAATATAATACGAAGGTATATCTCTAGCTGCTATATCTGCTAATAAGCTAAAACTTTATATAAGACGTATAACGGCTTTCTAAAGCCACTACCTGTTCCAAACTAAAGATAGAAGGATATCTTAATTAACTTTGTTGTTGGTTTTCCTATAAGTAAAGGCTGCGTAAACATTATAGTAGTTATAGATTGACTATCTAAGATAAGACACTTAATCGCCTGTCCTAATATATTAACACTTACTATTGCCTACCTATTTCTAGATTACGTATAGAAACTTTATAGACTCCTTAAAATAATTATCTCTAATAAAGGTAGCCAGTTTATCTTAGTGTTTTAGAAAGAACTAACTACCTAACTCTGTATTAAAGCACTACTATCTATAGCATATTACCTAGAAATAGACAGTTAAATAAAACGTGTAAATACTATAATGGAATAGTATATTTGGATATATACGTTATATTTATAGGATAACTGGATGGACTGGCCCGCATTTACTAAGTTTACTATAAATAACTCTGTCTTATAAACTATAAAAGTCTCCCTATTCCTAGCTAATTATAATTAGCACCTATAAATGGGCTTTAAACCCTTTAGTAATGTTCCTTACCTAGCTTATTAGGCCTTATAAGTTATAAAAGTAAATAAATTTGTAAAGAAGATGGAAGAATTATAAGAGTTCCTTACTAACAAAATAATATGGGCCTAATCTGTCTATAAAGCCGTAGTAAATAAGAACTAAACCCTAGCACCAGCCTACTAAGTTAGTAACTTTGTCTGGCTAGATATAAGAAATCTAAATATAAAATAACCTACTAAGAAACTTAATTAGAAGAACGCCGGCCCTTATAAGGTTGAAAAAGTTATCTCCCCTTATACCTACTAACTAAAGCTTCCTAATACGGTTAAAATCCACCCTATATTTTATACGTCAGTCCTCTACCCTGCCGCCCCTATATTAGATGCCCTACTTAGATAGATCTAAGACCCTTCCCTACTAGTTAAAGTGGATAGTAAAGATAAGTACCTTATTGAAAGAGTTAATAACATTAAGTATAATAAATGGAAACGCAAATATATATACCTTATAAAATGGAGAGGCTTTACTAAGCCCTTATGGGAACCCGTTACCTCTATAGGACTTATATAAGCCGTAGAAGACTTTTATAAACTCTACCTAAAACTACTATAGCCTTATTTTATAAAAGCTTAAGTTTAAAGGGGGGGTACTATTATGGGACACCTCTGTAACACCTTATATACATTTACCTGTTTCTACTAATATAGTAAAAAGAGACTAACTGTAACGGGCTTGTATAAATGCTTCTAAACCAAAGCTTGTAGATTGCTACCATATAAGAATACTAAGCTAAGGAGAAGAAGAGGAAAGGAGGCTTTAGGAGGTAATATACACGGTACGGGCGAACTCCGGATATTACGCCAAGCTAGCTGCAGGGGATGGTGCCCTAGCACCGTTATATCACCCCCCCCTTCTAAAAAAGCCTGCCCTTAGGCTTTGTCCCCTTGTAGAAGAGAAAGAAGAGAAAGAAAAGGAAGAAAAAAAAAGAAAAAAATCTAGTATCTGGTGCTTGATTGCGATACTAATTAACATAGGGTATGCAGCAGTCCTGTAGCTCCTGCAGCTATAAGAGGTATATTGCTATACCTAGTTAATATAGGGCAGGCAGCCGTCCTGCAGCTCCTGCTGATGCGAGAGGTATATCGCTAGGAGTCCTCCGTTGGCTATTGTCCTTCCTCCGGAACTCTGGTACCTCCTAGCTCTCTATTCCCCCTTTTATTATGGCGCGCCCCAAGCTATTAAAAAAGCCCCCCTACTCCCCCTCTTATAAAAAGGTAGGTGAAAAAGTTTTAATAAGGGTGGGAGGGTTAGGGAGTTATAGCTCGCATATATATCGGCACGAGCTCTTGTCCGTTAAGTAGCAGTACGGTGCTAGCAATTGTCACAGTACGTGCGGAGGGTCAAGGTACGAGGTGACTGTATAACATTGACAAACGATGTCGTGTGAGGATCTATGTACAGGAGACGAGGCAGGTATATATACGTGTTGCTCAGGGGTCAGGTCCGTGCTCATGCATACGCGTAGCCATAACAACGCGTCAGGTCAGTGCCGTGACAGCAATGGGGTTATTTACGTGGTAGTAATGCCAGTAACGGGGTTATATTCCGTGGGTAGATTGGCACGGAATCTTATTAGCGGATCGCGTTTGAATTACTATTGGGTCGTATTTAAATCGCATTTAGGTTGTAGGCGTATCGGCATAAGACTTGTCTATTTGGGTAGTAGTACGGTGCTAGCGGCGGGGTTGTATTCTAAGGGGTAAAGCTCTTCTTATATACAGTTGTTACTGCAAGCAGGGTAGTAGAAGTTAGTTGTAGTACTATAGGCAGAGCAGCGAGGGTTAATTGGCTGCAGGCAAAGCAGCAATAGTTTAGTCGTTTAGCTGTAGGCGGAGCAGTAGGTATTAGTTGGCTGCAGGCAGAGTAGCGAGGGTTAATTAGCTGTAGGCAGAGCAGTAAGGGTCTATTATAATAGTAGGTATATTAGCGCTATTATTGTCTGGTTTAGGTTTGGCTCGCAGGCGTATTAGCGCGTGTACTTGTTTTATAGGTTGTAGGTATATCGGCACGACAGTTATTGGGTTTGGGTTCGTTTGCAGGCATATTAGCATAAGAGCTTATCTGTTTGGTAGTAGTACGGTACCAGTAATAGGGTCGTTTAGGGGCGTATAATGCTAATAACGGGGTTATATTCGCAGGCGTATTAGCGCGGTGCTTGTTAGCTCGCAGGCATATTGGCGCGAGTCTTATTAACTTGGGTAGCAGTACGGTGCTAGCGTCGGGGTTATATTTTAAGGGGTAAAGCTCTCCTTGTATACAGTTGTTACTATAAGTAGGGTAGTAGAAGTCAGTTAACTACAGGCAGAGCAGTAAGTAGTTAATTAGCTGCAGGCAGAGCAGTAAGAGTAGGTTGGCTACGGTATGTAGTAAGGTATTAGTTTAGCCGTAGGCGGAGTAGCAGAGGTTAAGTGTGGTACTGCAGGCAGAGCAGTAGAAGTTAATTATGGTGCTGCAGTAAGGCAGCAAGGTATTAGTTTAGCTGCGAGAGGTACATCATAGAGGTTAGATGGCAGTACGGTACCAGTATTAGATAGTAGATAGCAGGCATATTGGCGCTATTATTGGTTAATTAATCGCAGGCATATTAGCGCGATTGTTTGGTTGGTGGATTATAGGCATAACGGCACAATCGGTTAGTTGGTTTGCATTTAAATTACATTTAGGTCGCGTTTAAATCGCATTTATATTATAGGCGTATTAGCGCAATGCTTATTAATAGGTTATAGTTCCACGGGCATATCAGCGCGGAGCTTATTAGTTTATATAGCAGTATGGTGCTAGTAATAGGGTTATATTCTAGGGAGCAAAGCTCTACCATGTATATAGTTATTGCTATAGGTAGGGCAGTAAGTGGTTAATTAGCTGTGGGTAGAGCAGTAAGGGTAGTTGGCTGCTAATAAAGCAACAAGGATTAATTAGCTGTAGGCAGAGCAGCGGAGGTCTATTGTAATAGCAGTACGGTGCAAGCGTTAGGTGGTAATAGTGGTTAAACATAGAGCTCGGTCTATTAGTTAGTTAGTAGATTATAGGCGTATCAGCACAATTATTTTGTTAGTAGATTGTAGGCATAACGGCATAATCAGTCTATTAGGTTTATATTTAAATTATATTTAGGTCGCGTTTAAATTGCATTTAGATTACAGGCGTAACGGCGCAATTGGTCTATTAGTTAGACTATAGGAGCAGTATAGTTGTTATTAGGTTGAGATAGCAGGCATATCAGCGCTATTATTGATCTAGTTCGTCTAAATCGATTTCGTTGTTAAAGCTTATACAGCTTAGTATTAACCTCGTTATTAAAGTGTATAAATACCTAAGGTAAAGCTTATATAACTTAGTATTAACCGTGGTCGTTCCTTAGTATATATAGCTTAGTATTAGTCGAAAAGGATTACTATAGGTAGAGAAGAAGACGATTAAATTAGTAAGGGAGGTAGTTAATTGTTAGCGAACTTATACGGTCGTTGTTAAAGTTATAGTTTATATTATAGGTATATCGGCACGACGGTCGGTCAGGTTCGCGTTTAAATTGCGTTTGGGTTACGTTTAAATCGCGTTTGGGTCGCGTTTAAATCATATTTAGATTATAGGCGTAACGGCATGATCTATCTATTGGTTTCTTAAGGTCTACTATTAATTAGTAGGTAGTTCGAGATGTTAATTAATTATTTAATTAATTAATATGCCGTTGACTAGTAGAGATGCTATTATATTACTAGCTACAGCTAATCAATTAGTTTAAGGTATACTATTAATTGTAGCACATTTAACCAGTTGTTATATAAGTAGGGTATTAAAGGAGACGCGCCGATAGGTTGATTCTTATTAAGGTATTAATTAGTTAAAGTATACTGTTGATTATAGTATATTTAATAATTTAACAGGAATCGATCGGGGTATTAGTATATAGTCTGTTAATATTCTTATAATTCTTAGAACAGGTTATCGTGAAACGGTAGACGTGTTTAAGTGTTATTAAGAGATTCGAAGGTACGCTATAGGGTTAGCAGCCGTATTTAAATACTTATATTCAATTAAGGACTTATAGAAATGCCGTTATAACTTAGTATATTAAATTGTTGTTAGAGGTATCGAAAGAGGTATTAAGAAGGTGCGTGTTGATATTTTAATTCTTATTAACGAGTTAAAAGTATTAAAGAAAGAGTACGCTTTAATATCCGAGCATAGTTATACGAGGGTAAGCTGTTATGTAGCGTTTAATTTAATAAGATGCTATTAGAGAGTAGATTCGTATCTTATTATTTAAAGAAGGCTGCCGTTAAGTTAGTAGGTAGTTTTAAGGGTAGTTAACAAATGGTATTAAGAGCGTACGTATTGATAGCATATGTATTAATATTTCGATTCTTGTCGGCGACTGGCAAGACATACTTTTGTAACGGTAGGCTGTCTTGTTCATAGAAGGTTGTATAAATGGCTATTAAGAGAAACGCGTTGATAGTTTAGAAGAGGTTATAGAGATAAATAGGCTTATCTGCAGAGCTATTAAAGAGTGCTATAAATTGGAATAATTCTCCTAATCTATTCTCCTAGTTAAGAGTGCTATAAATTACTTAAATTCTCCCTAGATTCCTAGTATCCCTATACGTAGAATGTAGGTATATTTGGCCATAAGATTGAGGGACTATCTAGGTTAACAGTAATATTTGGGTTAATTAGATATGGTAGTTGTTAATAAGAACTTAATGGGTGTCTATAAAGGCGTTTATAGATAGGTTGGAAAGTCGTATTATAGGTATATTGGCGCGACAGGTTATCAGGTTTGGGGTTTAGGGTAGTAGTATAGTGCTAGCAAGTCCTTCCTAATTGATTTTGTCTCTCCTTGTACGTCTTAGTATTAATTGGGGTGGTTATCGCAGCAGTAGTCTAGGTATCCATTAATGTCGTTTATTGTAGCGTTACGGCTAAGTCTTAATTAACTTTGTTCCTTATAGCCCTAGGCTAAGTCTTAACTGGGGTCGTCTCTACAGCTCGTACAACTCCGTATCAGTTAAAAAGGTTAAAGGGGTAAGATATTCTAAAGCCTTCCTAGGCACGTGTTCTCGGCCATTAAAGTTGGCATTTAATTATAACCGTAGGAGACCTTCTAGCGACGACGACGCGTAGCTAGGGGTGTTTAACGCGAGTCCTTAAGGGCGTATGGAATGGGGTAGGATATTATCCAGGCCTTCCCAGGCGAGGTAAAGAGGGAGCTTTAGTGCCTAAGTATAACGCGTTAACGCGTTATTGCAGACGAAGTCTCCCCCAGACGGGGTTGGGTGAGCTTAGTATAATATAATAGGCTTGTACAAATGCTTCTGAACCGAAGCTTGTAGATTGCTACCATATAAGAATACTAAGCTAAGGAGAAGAAGAAGAGGAAAGGAGGCTCTAGGGGGTAATATACACAGTACAGGCGAACTCCGGATATTGCGCCAAGCCAGCTGTAGGGGATGGTGCCCCAGCACCGTCACACTAACCGTAAGACAGTGTCACGGAGTAGGCACGAGCCGGGATACAATGCACTAAACGAGGTAGTAATTGAGAAGGCTACGTACACGTAACTATGCGTGGTTGATACAAAGACATTGGATGAAGAAGAAGAGTCTTCGTGTGCCAGGTACAAGGTATAAATAGGGGTTGTAGGGGAACGTGCGTAGGTGTCTCGGGACGAACGTGAGCACGGGTCAAGAACGTCAAAACGCGCAGAGACGTGAGAACGAGTGAGTCCCGTGACAGACAGCAATCTACGGCAATCTAACGGCAATTTGCCGCATTCTGCTATATTCTGCTAAGTCTACTAAATTCTACTAAGTTCTGCCAGGACTACTACTTAAGTCCTATTCTACTCTATATATATATTAACTAAGTAACCAAACTAATAATATATACCCTTTCCTCCCGTTTTCTTATTTTCTCTCCTTACACAACGTCTTGACTTTATTATACAGTTTATATACGTAGCTTAATAATATCTACTTTACTATATATTATCGTTACTTATACTCACTCCGTAATAAGTAGGCCTTCTTTACTAACTATTATTATTATTATTTATTGCTTAACGTCCGATTCGGATCCCTGTTGGGCCCACGCGGACTACTCCTTATATATATATAGGGAGAAAACTCTATTTGAGAAAACCCCGCGATCCGTCTCCCTGCCTTTTGGGGCTCGCTTACAAGTCGCCTGTAAGTTACTAGTGGTGCTCTACTACCTTACTTTTTAACCTCTTTGGGAACCACTACTGCCGTAACAAACCTACGGACGCGCTAGTATTATACACTATACTCTACTCCTATAGAGTTATTAGGGGGCGCCTATTACTCGCCCCTTTACCTTCTATTACTATTTCCTTTATAACCCAGAACTGGTCTAGCATATTTTAGCCAATAAGCCACCGGGTAGCTGCCTTGAGGCCTTTCTATGTTAAGAGCAGTGTATTATAGTTTTCTATGCCAGCTACTAAAAGCATTGCTTCTCAGCTGGTGTATAAGGGGTATAATAGTATTACGTATTTTAGTATCTGTTTTAGCTAGCCATATTTACACCTTAGGCTACCTACTAGGATACCTACCTAGTAAAGCTAATATTTTAGTCCTATTATTCCTGTTCTTAAGAGTGTTGCCATTATATTTTCTGCCTTTATTAGGCCCTCTTAAAGCCCTTAGGTATTTACCCCCTATAGTATTACCTATACTACGGCTTAGGTTCCCCTTGCCTAAGTCTACCTCTATACCTTTAACTCCCATTTGTCTCTCCAGTATTGGTCCAACCAGTATTATATTGCGGTAGATGGTTTTCTAGTACTCTTTTATGCTCTACTTTAGCTCCTTTTTCTCCCTTACTATTATCTTTATTGGCCTCTTGCGTGTCTCCCTTCCTCCTCTATATAGGCCTAGGCCCTAGCGCCATACTATTCTTCTTCTACTTTCTCTATCTATTTTCCTAATATATCTTCCCTACTTTGGGGTTATTAGTTCCTTCTCCTATAGGGCACCCTAGGGTCCCTCTATAGTTTGTTTAGGCGTGTCTTAATATACTTTATAATGTTAAAGTTATATTTCTTTTACACCCTTTATATTGTATTGGCTTTAATATATAGTTATAAGGGGGGAATATTAGCTTCCTTCTCGAGTAGTGCTATAGCTGTTCGCTTATACCCGCCTGTTATACTCCTAAGGTAGGCTGTTTGGACCTTTTAGAGTAGTTTAAGGAGTGATTTAGAGGGGCCTTTTTTAGTTTCTCTAGTGGCCCAAATGCTAGATCTATATGTTATGGTTAGCCAGATAACTGCTGTATATAGTAGGCGTGACCTCTGGAAGTATAGACCCTATATAGAATTAACGATCCTAGACATGGCGATATACTATACTTAGCCCTTACGGGCTGCTTATACCGCATATACGCTCCACTGGAGCTTGCTATCTACCTATACTCTTAATACCCTTAGGCCTTGAACCGGTTAACCCCTAAAGCCTTAGATATGGATTGTATGCTAAAGATCTGCAAATTGGTTACGTTTTCTTATAAAATAGATTAGCTGGTATTTCTTTGGTAAGAATTAGACTCTATGTTATCTTACCCATTCTATATAGGTGTTATAGGCTTTCTCTAGTGTCCTATAGTTCTCTGCGGCTGTTGGCCTATATATAATTAGGTTTGTGTTATTAACAAAGCCTATCCCCTAGGTCGCCCCTTCCTTGAAGGTATTAAGTAGGTTACTTATAAAGAAGAGGAAGAGTATAGGTAATAGAGGTAATCCTTATAGTATTCCTATTACGACTGTAATAGGGGGGCTTTGGTATCTATTAAAGACTAGTAATATTTCTTTCTGGCCTATAAATCCTTAAATAAATTAAATAATCTATTCTAAGAAGCCCTTTGCCCTAAGGATATATAGGAGACGCTTATAGGGTATATTATTATAGGCGCCGCTAATATCTAGGCTAAGCATTAATACTATAAAGTCCTTTTGCATAGCCCATGCAGTTTTAATGGTAGTAGCGAGTAGTGTAAGTGCTAATAGCGTTAAGCGATTCTTTCTTGCCCCTA